>Ga0214472_10000164_pt1 | contig 91301 bp, 68 predicted proteins | sample RVTome_6_FD_207662 | JGI IMG/M metagenome (GOLD analysis project Ga0214472, IMG submission 207662) | Soil microbial communities from uranium-contaminated site in the Upper Colorado River Basin, Wyoming, United States - RVT140D175 | ecosystem: Environmental > Terrestrial > Soil > Contaminated >... | reverse complement strand
CCTGGCCTTCCCCCGTCGAGGGGGAAGGAATTCGAATCCTTGCCAGCCGAACACATCCCCGACTGAGCTACTATTGAATCTTATATCCAAGTTCCCTCGCAACTTCCTTAGCAATCCGATCGTCGGCGACTTCGTCAAACGCGACTTTTCGATCCGTGAATTGGCCGGCAGCCTGAAGGGACTTGACGATCTGGTCCATGCCGTCATGGGTCGGCACGCCGCTGCCGCTCACCGTCTTTCGATAAACCGTGTAGGTATCTTCAGCGACGTCCCGACTCAGCTTTAGAAAACTGGATGTCAAGGCAACACTCTTCTCTCTGGATTTGAGAATCTCTTGTTTCGCCCCTTGCAAGGACTTGATCATCCTTTTGACCTCGTCAGCCCGGCTGCGCAGGGCCGAAACCATGACCGTAAGGCCGCCGAGAGGCATCTTCACGCGCGAGCCGACGTCGAGCACGTCTCTGAATCCTCTCTTTTTGGCAAAGTACAGCGCCGGAGGACTCAACAGCGCCGCCTCGATAGTGCCGGCCTCCAGCGCCGGCAATTGCTGCGAACCGCCCAGGCCGATGTAGATGAAATTTTTTGGGTTCTCCCCGACGGACTCAAGAGCATTATGCAGCGCAACTTGAGAAGTTCCCCCGAGCCCTGTCAGGCCGATTTTTTTATTTCTGAGGTCCTTCACATTTTGGAATTCGGGACGTGCAATCAACGAGTAGATCAGCTCTTCGGTGGCGAACCAGACGGCCCGCGATGGCATGCCCCTAAGCGTTGCGCTTACCGAAGCAGGGCCGACTCCGGCGACATATTGAACCTCGCCGCTACTCAGCGCAGGGTAGGCGAGCTGCGATCTGATTTGAATGATCTCCGCCTGCAAGCCATTGGCCTCGAAGACCTTCCACTGCAAAGCGGCGATCAACGGCAGGCAGCATATCGTATTGTCCGGGTAAGCGACGCGAATTTTCTTCAGCCCCTCCTGCGCCGCCAAGGGCCGGGTGCAGAACAGAATTCCCATCAGCGCCACTGACGCGCGAAACGTTCTTCGACTCGGCATGGGTCTCCCTCCTTATTTAAGCGCCCGTCATCTCTCGCCCCGCATTTAGAACTTGCCCTCATCTTTGAGCTTGCGCGCGATTCTTTCGGTTAAATCCTTTTTCGAAACCTTGCCGAACGGCGAGAATGGAAAATCGTCGAGGATTTCCAGGCGCTCGGGCAGCTTATGCTTGGCGATCTCTTCGTTCATGAGAAACGCGACGAGTTCTTGCAGCGTCAATGCCGCGCCCCGGCGCAGGATCACGCAAGCGCACATGCGCTCGCCGAGCACCGGATCAGGCATCGGCACGCAGGCGATGTTCTGCACCGCCGGATGCATGAGAATGAGGTTTTCTATCTCCTCCGCGCTGATCTTTTCGCCGCCGCGGTTGATTAAATCTTTCTTTCGGCCCTCAACCATGTAATTTCCCGACGGATGTCGCCGCATGAGATCGCCGGAGCGGTAAAATCCATCCGTCGTGAACGCCCGAGCGTTGTATTCCGGCACGCCGTAGTAACCACGCAGCGTGTACGGCCCGCGGGCGAGAAACTCGCCGACTTCACCGGGCGCGACCTCGTTGTCGTCGTCGTCCACCAGCCGCACTTCATCGTCGGGGCTGACCGGCCGCCCGACGGTTTCCATTCTGACCTCTTCGGGATCGTCGAACCGGACGAACATCAGCATTCCTTCGGCCATGCCGAAGTTTTCCTGGACCGTGACGCTCGGGATCAATTCTTTCGTTCGCCGACGCACTTCGGGCTGAAGCCGCTGGCCGCCGCTTTGGATCACCTGGAGCGACGACAGATCGAACTTTTGAATCGACGGGTCGTTGATCAAGCGAATCAGCAGCGCGGGAACGACGGCGATATGCGTGACCCGATGGCGCTCGATCAGCGCGAAAACATCTTCGCTGCGCGTAGACTGCGCCAAGACCACCTTGCCGCCGTGCAAAAAATAACCTTGCATGCCGGGGCAAGCGAGCGGCAAGTTGTGCGCCAGCGGCAAAACATTGAGCAGAGTCTGGTCCGGTCCCACACCCGTGACCGCCGCCGCCATTTTGGAATTGTAGATGTAATCGTTATGCGAGCGCGGAATGAGCTTGGGAACGCCTGTGGTACCGCCCGAGAGCTGAAACAGCGCCGGCTCTTCCGGATCGATGACTATGCTCGTCAATTCTTGCGCCGAACGCTGGCTGGGTCGGTCGACCAGCTCGCTCAGAGACAGAAAACCCTTCGGCGCAGCTCCCAAGACGATTCCCAAACGCAAGCTTTTGCTTGAATCGCGGATTCTTCGAACGACATTGCGGTAATCGAAGTCTTTGGTGGTATCCGGCGTCACGCAGGCCACCGCACCCGACAGCTCGACGAACTGGCTCATTTCGCGGAACCGATGCGTCGGCAGGGCCATGATCGGAATGCAGCCGATCTTCTGCAGCGCGAAATGAAGGTAAGCGAACTCGACCACGTTGGGCAACTGAACGACCACGCGATCGAGCGGCCGGAGCCCTGCGTCCAAAAGATTCAGCGCCAACTCCGCCGCGCGCCGGTCAAGCTCGGCATAAGTAATCTGCCGGTCGCGATCGATGATCGCCACCCGTTCCGCGTGACGCGCAAAGAGCTCGTCGAAAGTGTCCCGCAGCGAGCGATCTTCCCAATAACCCTTGGCGCGATAGCGCGCGGCAAACTCCGGTGGAAAACGGACGACTCCGTCAAGCATTCATCTCCTCGCTGCGCTCGTCGCGTTCCAGACGTTCCAATGGTTCCAGCCGCTCCAAACGTTGCGACCACTGTGAACCTTTTTAACCACCAGAACCTCTGTAAACGACTGGAACTACTGGAACGATTGAAACTACTGGAACCAGTGATTCTACGTAGTGGCCGAAAACCCGCCGTCGACGATAATAATCTCGCCGGTGACAAAACGGTTGCTGACGATCAGGCTCATCATACTTTCAGCGACGTCGTCCTCAGTGCAACAGCGCTTGAGCGGCGTGTATTTGGCGCGCCGGACCATCAGGCCGTCATAGTTTTCCGCCAGGGTTCGCTTCATCCACTCGCCCTCAATCCATCCAGGCGCCACCGCGTTGACGCGGATTTCCGGCCCGAGAGCGTTTGCCAGGGTCTTAGTCAGATTCGCCACCGCGGCTTTGCTCGCCGCATAGGGCAGCGGCTGGGCGCTGGGACGCAGGCCGGCGATGCTGCAAGTGTTGACGATGCAGCCGTTGGGCGAGCGTTTCATGAGCGGCGCGGCGGCGCGGGTGACAAGGAATAGTCCGAGCACGTTGACGTTAAAGACGCGGTTCCAATCTTCAACTTTCATACCTTCCAGATTTTTCGGCTCGACGTCCGCCGTCGTACCAGCGTTGTTGATCAAGACATCAAGGCGGCCGAACTCTTTCTCCGCCGCCGCGAGCATGGCGCGCACGCGACCGTCGTCGCTCACATCACAGCGAAAAAGCAAAGTTTTGGCGCCGGCGGCTTGGGCCTGCTGCGCGGTCAGCTTTGCAGCTTCTTCACTGCGGCTGTAATTGATCACCACGTCGTAGCCATGTTTGGCCAGGGCAACCGCGGCGGCGCGGCCAATTCCCGTGGCCGCGCCGGTCACCAGCGCTGCGGGTTTTTCGTTAGCCATCGCCTCTCCTGCTTTCGAGGGAAACTGCTAGGCTAGGTTTAGCAGCCGCACGGCGTTCTCGCGCTCGATCTTCGCCCGGTCACCGCTTGACAGTCCAACCTTGTCGAGCTGCGGAATCGTGTAGCCGAGACCAACTTCCGGCGGCGAGATCGGATAGTCACCGCCAAGGACGATGCGGTCGGCGGTCATGCAGTCGAGCGCGCAGCGAATCGCGGAGGCGTCGGCGGTGTGCGTGTCGACGTAAAACGCCTGGCAGTATTCGGCGACGCGGCGCTGCAAATAGTCGGGCAAAGGTTTGTTCTGCTGCTCGCAAGCGCGGCTCTCGAAAAAATACTGCTGGTCGAAGCGGCCCATGGTGAACGGCAGGAAGCCGCCGAGCTGGCACAGGACGAATTTCACGCCCCACCAGCGGTCGAACACGCCCGCGGTGATCATCTTGACCACGCAGAGCATATCGTCGAGCAGAAAGCCGACGCCGCTGTTGAGATAGCGGTTGTTCAGTCCGAGCGCCTGCTGCCACGATTGCGGCACCTGCCCCGGGTGCACCCACAGCGGCATGTTCCACCTCTTCGCCCGTTCGAAGATCGGCTCGTAAACCGGATCGTCGAGGGCCCGGCCGTCGACATTCGTCGAAAGCGAAATGCCGAACAGGCCCAGCTTCTCCACCGCCCGGTCCAGCTCCCGCAGCGCCGGCTCGCCGCCGAATGGGTCCACCGCCGCCGCCGGCACGAAGCGGGCCGGGGCGACACGGCAGGCCTCGGCGATATAGTCGTTGACGGTCTTCACCACCTCGTCCATCGGCAGTTTCCCCGTCCTGGCCGCAGGCACAAGCAAGTTGCCGTAGTTGATGACTTCCTTTTCAACTCCGAACTTGTCCATCAAGGCCAGATGGCGCTCCAGCGAGTTGAAACCCTCGTCGGCGTAAAGGCTCCGGCCCAGGTAAGTCCCGGCGGCCCACTCGCGCAAAACGTCCATGATCGTCTTCGGCAAGCAATGCGCATGGCAGTCGATTAAACCCATATTTACTCCCCGCTTTATCTTTTCTATTCAACTTCCCAGCGAGCATAGCTAACACCGCGCGCTCTTTTATGTCAACCAATCTCAGCGCAGCCGTGACACCACCAGAACCAATAGCGCGCCGGCGAACATACCCATGACCGGTCTTTTGGTTTTATAGGCAATGAAAATCGTTACGGCCAAGGCCAGCCCACGATAGGGAGCCGCTTCGGCGTCGAAGCGCGTGCCGGTCATGAAGAGCGTGATCGAAACGATGCTGCAAATGAAAGCGTAGGAGAGATAGCGCAGCAAACGGTCCCACGCATCGGGAAATTGTCGCCCGACAAAAAACAGTTGCGGCAGTGCGCGCACGGCAAAGGCCATCAGCCCCATGATCAGAATAATTTCGACGCGGGTCATTTCCGTGCTTTTAAACCCCACCCCAGAGTCGCCACCAGGACCGCGGTGATCAACCAGCCCCATCCGGGGCTAATCAGCGCGCCGGGAACCGCCGCAAGCAAACTCGCCAGACAAACGAGCGCCACCACCCGATCGCGCATTTCAACGGCCAGCAGGCCGGCGAAGTAGCCGGGCAGGATGAACTTGAGCGCCTCCTCAAACCCCGGCGGGAAGCCGAGCGCCACACCGTAACCGATTCCCGTGCCGGCAATCCAAACGAGTAAACTGGTCGCGCCGACGCCGACGAAGAAAGCGAGATTCCTATCACCTTCGACGGATTGTATTTTGTTAGTATTCGATTCCCGTTCTTTCTCGAACTGCAGATAGGGCACGATGAAACTACTCGCGCTGACGACATGAGAAGCAAGCGCCAACGGCAAACGCTTCACGCCGCGAAAGAACGGCGCCAGGGTCATGCTCATCGGCAAGAAACGCAGGTTCATTAGAAAGCCGGCGATCAGCACCTGAAGCGCCGACTTGCCCTCCGCCAGCGGCGCGAGCACGGCAAACTGCGCCGGTCCGGAGTAGACCAGAGCGGACATCAGGAGAATCTCTTGCAGCGTCAAGCCGTGGGCCTGCGCGGCAATACCCCAGGCGATAGACGAAGGAACGAAGGCGATCCAGATCGGCACCGCGGCTCTCATCCCCTGGCGGAAACGCGCGCTGAAAAGCATCACCCTCGCTTAGCGGACCGAGAAAGAAAGATCAATGTTGGGCAGCTCTCAGTTCTATGTTCCGAGTTCGAGGTTCCAGGTCTAACCTTGAACCTTGAATTCGGAACCCGGAACTCGCCGCGCCGTGGTTTCCGTCGAAGGGTGAGTAGGGCAAACGGCAAACGGGCAAGTCTGGAGTTGACTAATTCTATACCGTCTCGAAGGTAGACGGGATCAAGTGCGGATACCAAAAACAGTGACAACTATTCAACTTCAGATTTGACCCCTCAGGAGACCCCTCAGGACCCCTCAGCTCTCAGGTAAAGCTCCCGTACGACGACACCTGGACGTGGGTGAAGGCCTCAAAACCAGCCAGAAGAAACAGCGCCCGAAGTAGCTGAGTCCTACATCCCTAGCGGATTCGAGGCTGCGTACCTGGGTTCACTCTGAAACTCAGTCGGATAGAAGGATCTTTCCCTTTCTCCCCTGGGTTTCGGCTTGGCGGATGGCCATCCGGTGGTCGGCGAGGGGATGGACGGCCTCCACGGGGGGACAAAGGAGTCCTTCCCGCTGATGGGCCCAGAGAGTGTCCAGAATGGTGGCGAATCGGGCTGGATCCACGGTGCGCTTCCACATGACGATCATGAAGCCCCGCACGGTGAGCTGGCGGTAGATGATCTGCCCGCCAGGGATCAGCAGGGGTTGGAGGCTCAGCGCGCCGTATACCAGGTGGGTTCCGCCGGGTCGGAGAAGTTTTACGGTTTCCGAGGCCAGGGCTCCACCCACGGCATCCAGACAGCCTGCTGCGCCCTGGGGCTGTAGCAGGGATTTTGCAGCGGAGGCCCAGGCAGGATTCTCAGTGCAAAGGGCTTCGGCGGCCCCCAGGTCCCTCAGATCCTGCAACCGGTCGGGACTCCGGGTGAGGGCCAGGACCGGAAACTTCCGGATTCGGGCCAGATCGAGCACGCAGTGGGCGACGGCGCTGGTAGGGGCGGTGAGCAGGATCCAGTCTGAGGGTCCCGGGGCCAATTCTTCCACTATGGCCAGGGCGGTGAGGGGGTTCACCATGGCCTGGGCTGCGGCCTCATCGGGCACCCCCATAGGGACAGGGAGGCAGTTGGAAGGCTCCGTGACCATCCATTCCCCCCAGGTGCCCTGGGCCTCCCGGAATACGACCCTCTGACCCAACCACTGGTCAGGCACCTCGGGCCCCGTGGCATCCACGGTGCCGAGGCCTTCAAGGCCTGCGGTGGCGGGCAGTTTGGGCAAGCGGCCATAGCGCCCCCGGATCTGAAAGAGGTCCGAAGGGTTGATGGGACGCAAGGACATTCGAACCCGAAGGGTTCCAGGGGTGGGTTCGGGCAGCGGGTTTTCTGCCAGGCCGAGGACCTCGTTGGGTTCTCCAAATTGATGGAATTGCAGAGAGCGCATGGAGGGCCTCCTGGGATTGGATGCAGGAATCGGAATCCCTGATATAATTTCTCGGTTTCCCAGAAATGGCTAACCGCGGCTGTCGCCGCAACCAGCTTGCAAGGTATCGCAGCCGCGCTGAAAATATGAAAAGTAGCTCTTGGGATACTGCGGCGAAACGCTCAACGCGAAAGCCCGGAGAAATTCATGAGGCTCGCGGAGGAAGAAGGGCTCAATCAATTGGGTAATCAACTCAAACCTGGTCCCTCCGGGATCCTCAGCTTTTCTCTGGGCCTCAGCCTTGAGCAGTTCGCTCCGGAGGACCACTGAACCACACTTCAGCAAGCGTGCGGTTGGCGCTTCACGCAGACGAATCCCCTCCTAGCCTTGGCGTATAGAAAATTTAAACACCCTTTTTCGCTGGCGGGACTTGTATCGCCGAACCGGCACGTAGTCAAGCTCAGCCGTGTTTGGTCAAAATTGCGCTATTGACTAAAGAACAGGAAACATTGAAATCGCCTCTGCCTTGTGCAACGCTCAATTTGCTCATGTCCGATCAAGCGGTAAACCTTCTGCGTGAAATTCCTTCGGTAGACCGGCTGCTCAAGCATCCCCGGTGTGAAATACTCTTGACGCGTTATAATCACGACTACGTCACCCAGAAATGCCGCGAAGCGCTGGACCAACTGCGCTCCGAAATAAGACAGGCGCAACCGAGCTCCGGCGATCTGCACGAGGACGCAATCATGGGTCGGGTTGAGGCGCGCATCGCGGCGGAGAGCCGGCCGGGCCATGTTCGGGTGATCAATGCCACCGGCACGATCCTGCACACCAACCTGGGTCGGGCCCTGCTCCCACAAGCGGCCATCGAAGCGATGATCGCGGTGGCCGGCGATCCGATCAATTTGGAATACGATCTCGCCGCCGGCAAACGGGGACGCCGGGAAGAAACGCTGCAGAGTCTGCTCGTCGAGCTTAGCGGCGCGGAAGCGGCGACGGTCGTCAATAATAATGCCGCCGCCGTGCTGCTCGGTCTGAACACGCTGGCGGAGGGCAGAGAAGTGATCGTTTCCCGCGGCGAGCTGATCGAGATCGGCGGCGCGTTTCGGATCCCGGAGATCATGGCCAAGAGCGGCGCGATTCTCCGCGAAGTCGGCAGCACTAACCGGACTCATCCGGCGGACTACGAGAACGCCGTCAACGAAAAGACTGCTTTGCTTTTGAAAGTCCACACCAGCAACTATAAGGTCGTCGGCTTCACCGCGGAGGTCGAGCTCGAGCAACTCGTCGCCATCGGCAAGAAGCACAATGTCCCCGTGATGGAAGATTTGGGCAGCGGCGCGCTGATCGATCTCGGCAAGTACGGCCTGCCCAAGGAGCCTCTCGTCGCTGAGCGGATTCAAGCGGGAGCGGACGTCGTCACCTTCAGCGGCGACAAGATTCTCGGCGGCCCGCAGGCCGGGCTAATGGTCGGAAAGAAAAGCTTGATCGCCAGGATAAACAAGAATCCCATGCAGCGCGCATTGCGCTGCGGCAAGTTGACACTCGCCGCGTTGGAAGCGACCCTGCGGCTCTACCGCCAGGCGCTGGAGATAACTAACGTGATTCCGACGCTGCGCGCATTTACCCGGCCGCTGGAGGAAATTCGCGCGCTGGGCGAATCGGTGTTGCCCAGGCTGCAAACCGCCCTGGGCGGCGACTTTCGCCTGAAGCTGGAAAATTCCACGGCCCAGATCGGCAGCGGCGCCCTGCCGACGGAAGAACTTCCCACGGTCGTGATCGCGGTGGAACATGCGAAACTGAGCGCCGATGCCGTCGCCAAGAAATTTCGCGGCGCCAACCCGCCGATCCTCGGCCGCGTCAATGAGAATCGCTTCCTGCTCGATCTGAGAACGATATTTGCTGCCGATGACGTGATTCCGAAATTTCAGCCGACAGTGAGTTAAGTCCGGTGACCGGAAAATCCGCAATCCAAAATCGGCAATCCAAAATCTAAAATCGAACCATGCCTTACATCATCGGCACCGCCGGCCATATCGATCACGGCAAGACCAGCTTGATCAAAGCCCTCACTGGCCAGGACACCGACCGGTTGAAAGAAGAAAAAGAGCGCGGGATTTCCATCGACCTCGGCTTTGCCCACTTCGACCTGCCGGACGGCACCTCGGCGGGCGTCGTTGACGTTCCCGGTCACGAGCGCTTCATCAAGAACATGCTTGCCGGCGCCCACGGCATCGATCTGGTGCTGTTCACGGTCGCGGCCGACGACGGCGTGATGCCGCAGACCGAAGAGCACCTGGACATCGTCCACCTGCTCGGCGTCAAGATGGCGATCTTCGTTATTACGAAGGCCGATCTCGTTCCGCCGGCGCGCATCGCCGAAGTCGAGGAGGAAATCGAAATCCTCACCCTCGGCACGACGCTGGAAAACTCGCCGACGATCTCGGTCTCATCGGTCACCGGCCAGGGCATCGAGGCGCTCAAGGAACGCATCTCACAGATCCTCAAGAGCGGCGACAAGCCGGCGCCCGGCGGCTATTTTCGCCTGCCCGTCGACCGCGCCTTCGTGCTCCAGGGACATGGGGTGGTAGTCACAGGCACCGCGCTCGCTGGCGAGATCAAGATCGGCGATCAAGTGCGCTGCCTGCCCGGCGATTTGCTCTTTCGCGTGCGCAGTTTGCAGGTCCACGGCCATGCCGTCGAGACCGCCGGCTGGGGCCAGCGGGTCGCCTTGAATCTCGCCGGTCCCGATCGGGCCGCCATCGAACGCGGCCATGTGATCTGCCATGAGAAACTGACGCTCACCTCCGAGCGCTTCGACGCCTTCCTCGAAGTGCGCCCGGCGGCCGCCAAAGGCATCAAAAACCACCAGCGCGTGCGCGTTCACCTGGGCGCGGCGGAACGGTTGGCCAAGATCATCCTGCTCGGCGATAAAGAAAAGCTCGAACCCAAGCAAGCCGGCTATTGCCAGATGACGCTCGCCGAACCGCTGCTTGCTTTGCGCGGCGATCATTTTATCGTGCGCGACGAAACCGCCCGGCGCACCCTGGCGGGAGGTGCGGTCATTCATCCCTGGGCGAAGCGGCACAAACGCGCCGAGAAGGATCTCTCGGCCCGACTCGCGGCGCTCCACAACGGCGACGCCACCAAGCTCAGCGAATCGTTTCTCGATGAGAACGACGCCTTCGCGTCCCCCATCGAGGCGATTCATCAGTTCTTGAACCTGCGCGAAGAAGAGGCGCGCCGGCAAATCGAACAAACACCAAACCTGCGCGTCTTCAGCGCCGAGGGAGAAAAGGTTTATACCACCGAGGGCAAATGGCGGCAGCTCACGGAAACAATTCTCGGCGTGCTCAAGGAATTCCACGGCGCCCACCCGCTCGCCCCCGGCATGGACATGGAAGAGTTGCGCGGCAAGCTCCGCTTCGACCTCCCGCCCAAGATATTCCGCGTGGTGATCGAAACGCTGATCAGCGGCAAGTCCCTCGCCAAGGAAGAAAACCTCCTGCGCCTGGCGTCCCATCGCGTGCAGTTGGGCGGTCAGGAAAAATCCTTGATGGACAAAATCAAAAAGCTCCTGGGCGAACAGCCGCTGGCGCCACCCGACTTAAAAGAGATCGAAACACTTGCCGCCGTGAACCGAGCCAAGCTGAACGAAGTCATTCGCCTTTTAGAGCGAGAAGGCTCGGTGGTGCGAATCACCAGCGACATGTACTTCCTGGCCGGCAGCATCGATCAGCTCAGGACGACGTTAAAGAAATTCTTAGCCGAAAAAGGCGAGATGACCGCGGCGGCGTTCCGCGATCTCATCGGCTCCAGCCGCAAGTATACGATCCCGCTCTTGGAGCATTTCGACCGCGAGGGGCTGACGATCAGAATCGGCGACATCCGAAAACTCAAATCTCCGTCGTCCGGGGCCAAACCGGCGGCACATTGAAAAGACCCAAAGATACCATTACAGTTCACATTCTATGATGCTCGGAAAGCACAAGGCCGTGAGACTGACGCAAGAGGTCAAGGCTGCGGGTTGAGCCGCCAAGCTCGGCCCCGCCGACCTCGCGCAAGTCTTGCACGAACTGCCGAAGTTCACTGACGCCGATATGCTGGTCGGAACCGAAACCTCCGACGACGCCGGGGTGTATCGGCTGCGGCCCGATCTGGCCATCGTCAATACGGTGGATTTCTTTACACCCATCGTGGACGACCCTTATGTCTTCGGCCAGATCTCGGCGACCAATGCGTTGAGCGACGTCTACGCCATGGGCGGGGAGCCCAAGACTTGTTTGAATATCGTCTGTTTCCCCAAAGGCAAGATGGATATCAAAGTCCTCGGCGAGATCCTCAAGGGCGGCGCCGACAAGGTCAAAGAAAGCGGCGCGGTAGTGATCGGCGGCCACAGCATCATCGACGAAGAGATCAAGTACGGCATGGCGGTGACCGGCGTCATCCACCCGGATAAAATTTTTCGCAACGTGGGCGTTCAGGAAGGCGACGCGTTGATTCTCACCAAACCGCTCGGCACCGGCATTATCACCACCGCGCTAAAAAAAGGCAAAGCCAGCAAGGAAAGCGTCGACGAAGCGGTGACATCGATGACGACTCTCAACGCCGCGGCGTCCGTGGTCATGCGCAATTATCCCGTGCACGCCTGCTCCGACGTCACCGGGTTCGGCATCTTGGGCCACGCCCTTGGAATGGCCAGCGGCAGCGGCGTCACTTTGGTTATCGAGTCGGCGAAGCTGCCGCTCTTAAGCGGCGCGCCACACCTGGCGGAGAAGGGCTACATCACCGGCGGCTGCAAAAGAAACCGCGAATACTTGGAAAACAAAATCACCATCGAGAAATCCCTGCGCGAAGGTCTCGTCGAAGTCGCTCTCGATCCGCAGACCTCCGGCGGACTGCTCATCGCCGTCGCCAAGCGGCACGCCGCCAAACTCCTCGACGATCTCCACGCCGCCGGCGTCCAGCACGCCGTCGAAGTCGGCTACGCGACTTCTTTGCAAAAACCCTGGGTGCGCTTGGTGTAGGCCAACACCCCATGCGCGCGCCGATCCCGCCCTGACATCGACATCGGGCGCCGCCCGCGGTTGGGCGATAGATTTCATTCCCGCGGCGCGGCGTGGTAAGCTGACAGCGCGTGACCTGAAAAAATTTTTTCAGCCGCGGATGGGCGCGACCCCCATCCGCCCAGCGTCACCGCGGCACCTCATGGATCAGACGATTCTCACCCCATTCCCAAGCATCACCATCTCGGAAATCCTCGACATCATGTTCGTGGCGGTGCTGGTTTACACGGCGATGGTCTGGGCTCAACGAACGCGCGCGGCATTTGTAGTTAGGGGAATTTTGGTGCTGGGCTCCGTCTACATTGTCGCCCGCTTTCTCGATCTTCAGATGACGGCTTGGGTGTTTCAGGGATTCTTCGCGGTCTTTTTGATTATGATCGTGGTGATTTTTCAGGAGGAATTGCGGCAGATCTTCGAGCGCATCGCCGTCTGGAGTCTCACCCGCAGGCGGACCCCGGCGCTGCGCTCATCGACGGCGGACATATTAGTGCGCACCGTCGCCGATCTCGCGAAAGAGAGAATCGGCGCGTTGATCGCGATTCGCGGCAACGATCCCCTCGAGCGCCACATAACCGGAGGTATCCCGCTCGACGGGCGCGTCAGCGAACCCTTATTGCGGAGCATTTTCGACACCCACTCACCGGGTCATGACGGCGCGGTCTTGATCGAGCAAAACCGAGTCACGCGGTTCGCGGTCCACCTACCGCTGTCGAAAGATCTCCTGCAGCTGGCTCATGTCGGCACCCGGCACAGCGCGGCCTTAGGGCTGGCCGAATTGGCGGACGCCCTTTGCCTGGTCGTGTCCGAAGAGCGCGGCACGATCTCGACCGCGCAGAACGGCAGCCTGCGCACCATGGATAATCCCCAGGCGCTGGGGGCGATCACCCAAAACTTTCTAGAGACAAAGTTTCCGTCCAAACCCCAAAAGGCAATGCCCATTCAATTTTTCCGCCGCAATTGGCTTGCCAAGCTTATTTCCTTAACGCTGGCCGTGGGCTTTTGGTATATTTTTGTGCCCGGATCGAAAACGGTGGAGGTCAGTTACAAGATTCCTGTGAGCGTGGAAAATTTGCGGGCGAATTTTGAAATTGAGAAGATCGACCCACCGGTCATAAACGCAAAGTTTTTAGGACCCCGACGGGCTTTTTATCTTTTCGATAGAAGGAAAATAAAGGTCTCGGTCAATGTCGCCATGATGGACCCGGGCCGTCGCGCCTTCCACATTTCGGAGCAGAACATCGGATATCCCAAGGATCTGGTTTTGCAAGAACTCAATCCCTCAACGATACGGATTTCAGTAAAAAAAACCTCCGCTGCGGAGCGCTGAGGAGCGCCCCCGCCCTTTATTCGACCGCCGCGCTCAATCGCTCATCGCTCGCGCCGCAGTGGCGAGCGGCATTTCCCCACTGTCCATAGTATCTTATGAGTTGAACTGTTTGCCTTAGGCAAGCGGGGTGTTAACCTATCGAGTAAACACAGATGGCGTCAGCAAGCACAAATCCAAATCCCCAGCGGGTCTCAACGATGTCCGGCGGGCGCTGCCGGGTGGCGATTGAAAACGTCCGGCCGGAAATCGACGGCGGCCGCTTTCCGGCAAAGCGCGTGGTCGGCGAGCGCGTCATCGTCGAGGGGGATATTTTCGCCGACGGCCACGATGCCATCGCCGCCATGTTGCTCTATCGCAATGAGGGCGAATCAGACTGGCATGAGAGGGTCATGCAACCGCTGGTCAACGACCGGTGGCGGGGCGAATTCCAGGTCGACCGGATCGGCAATTACTATTACACCGTGACGGCTTGGGTAAATCTCTTTGAATCCTGGCGCCGGGGTTTCGCCAAGAAAGTGGAAGCCGGACAAGATGTAACGGTGGACCGACTGGCAGGCGCTGAGCTCGCCGAACTCGGAGCGCAACGAGCGGCGGGGAAAGATCGCGAGTCATTGGAGCAATTTGCCGCGGCACTCCGGTCAAAAGCGACCGGTGCCGGCGAGAGCGGGCCGGACCCGCGTCTGGCGGCGCTGATGGAAAAATATCAAGAGCGCCGTCATGCGGCCGTTTACGACAAACAACTCGTTGTTAATGTAGATCGGGCCAAAGCTCGCTTCGGCACGTGGTACGAAATGTTTCCGCGTTCCTGCGCGGCCCAAGAGGGAAAGCACGGCACGCTGCAGGATTGCATCGCGCGCCTGCCCTATGTGGCGTCGATGGGATTCGACGTGCTCTATCTACCGCCCATTCATCCCATCGGGTATTCATTCCGCAAAGGCAAGAACAACAATTTCGCGGCGAGCCCCGAGGATGTCGGCAGCCCCTGGGCCATCGGCGCCAAGGAGGGAGGGCATAAATCAATCCACCCCAAATTGGGTACACTGGAGGATTTTAAGCGGCTGGTAACGAAGGCAAAGGAGAGCGGCATGGAAATCGCTCTGGACATCGCCTATCAATGCACGCCGGACCATCCCTACGTCAAAGAGCACCCGCAATGGTTCCGCAAGCGCCCCGACGGTTCGGTCCAGTATGCTGAGAATCCGCCGAAAAAGTACCAGGATATTTATCCCCTCGATTTCGAAACCGACGACTGGCGAGCGCTTTGGGAAGAGTTGAGAAGCATTATCCTGTTCTGGGCCGAACAAGGCGTTCGTATTTTCCGGGTGGACAATCCGCACACTAAGTCGTTTCTCTTCTGGCAGTGGGTGATCCCCGAAGTCAAGAAGAGTTATCCCGACGCCATTTTTCTCGCGGAGGCTTTCACTCGCCCGAAGGTCATGTACCGGCTGGCCAAAGTCGGTTTCAGCCAATCCTACACGTACTTCGCGTGGCGCAATACCAAAGCGGAGCTGACGGAGTATTTCACCGAGCTCACGCGGACCGAGGTCGCTGATTTTTTACGTCCCAATCTTTGGCCCAACACACCGGATATTTTGACCGAATATTTGCAGTTCGGCGGCCGCCCGGCGTTTATGGCGCGGCTCGTGCTGGCGGCCACCCTGGGGGCAAGCTACGGTATCTACGGCCCCGCTTTCGAACTTTGCGAAAACACTGCGCGCGACCCCGGCAGCGAAGAATATCTAAATTCGGAGAAGTACGAAATCAGACATTGGGACTGGGACCGAGCGGACAGTCTCAAGGAGTTCATCGGGATGATCAACCGCATCCGGCGCGACAACCCGGCCTTGCGCGGCGACCGCGGTTTGCTCTTTCACAACGTCGATAACCCGGAACTTATTTGTTTCAGCAAGAGGACCGACGATTTAACGAACGTCATCGTCGTGGTAGTCAATCTGGATCCGCACCACATCCAGTCGGGATGGGTGGAATTGCCTATGGAAGACCTTGGGCTTGATCCGCACCAGCCCTTTCAGATGCACGAGCTCCTGACGGACGCCCGCTATTTGTGGCACGGCCCCAAAAGCTACTTGGAGTTGGCTCCCCAGAGCGTTCCGGCTCACGTCTTCCGCGTGCGCCATCGCATCCGCCGAGAGCAAGACTTCGATTACTTCTTGTAGAGAGACGCCTGGCACCATGAGCCGACGAGCAACCCCCATCGAACCGCTGTCGATATTGGAGGACAGCCCGCAGTGGTATAAAGACGCGGTCATCTATGAGCTCCATGTCCGCACTTATTGTGACGGCAACGGGGACGGGATCGGTGACTTTCCGGGAATAACCGAACGGCTGGACTATCTCCAGGATCTTGGCGTGACCGCGCTCTGGTTGCTGCCCTTTTATCCCTCCCCGTTGCGCGACGACGGCTATGACATCGCCGATTGCACCGACATTCATCCCGACTATGGCACGTTGCAGGACTTCAAAATTTTTCTGCGCGAAGCCCATAAGCGGGGCATACGAGTGATCACGGAGCTGGTCATCAATCATACTTCCGATCAACATCCATGGTTCCGACGGGCGCGCGAAGCGCAACCCGGCAGCAGCGCGCGCAAGTTCTATGTCTGGAGCGAGACCCAGGACAAATACCAAGAAGCGAGAATTATCTTCAAAGATTTCGAACCGTCCAACTGGTCGTGGGACCCGGTGGCCAAGAGCTATTACTGGCATCGCTTCTTTTCGCACCAACCCGACTTGAACTTCGACAACCCCGAAGTGCACCGGGCTCTATTCGGGGTACTCGATTTCTGGCTGGACATGGGAGTGGACGGGCTGCGCCTGGACGCGGTTCCTTACCTGTACGAGCGCGAGGACACCAACTGCGAAAACCTTCCTGAAACCCACGCGTTTCTGAAAGAGCTGCGCCAGCATGTCGATAGAAAATACAAAAATCGCATGCTCTTGGCGGAAGCGAACCAGTGGCCGGAAGACGCCGTGGCTTACTTCGGCGCCGGCGACGAGTGCCACATGGCCTTTCACTTTCCGGTCATGCCGCGCCTGTTCATGGCAACCCACATGGAGGATCGTTTCCCGATCATCGATATTCTCGAACAGACGCCGGCGATACCGGAGACCAGCCAGTGGGCGGTTTTCTTGCGCAACCACGATGAGCTGACCCTGGAGATGGTCACCGACGAAGACCGGGACTACATGTACAAGGTCTATGCCAACGATCCGCGCGCGCGCGTCAATCTCGGCATCCGCCGGCGCCTCGCGCCCCTGATGGGCAACAACCGCCGCAAGATGGAGCTGCTCAACAGCCTGTTATTTTCCCTCCCCGGCACTCCGGTGATTTACTACGGCGATGAGATCGGCATGGGCGATAACATTTATCTCGGCGACCGCAATGGCGTGCGCACCCCGATGCAATGGAGCGCGGACCGCAACGCCGGCTTTTCCCGCGCCAACCCGCAGCGGCTCTATCTACCGGTGATCATCGATCCCGAATATCACTACGAGACCGTCAACGTCGAGGCGCATCAGCAAAATCCCAGCTCGCTTTTGTGGTGGATGAAGCGGCTCATTCTGCTGCGCAAAAATTACCAGGCCTTCGGCCGCGGGTCGATTGAGTTTCTCTACCCGGAAAACCGTAAGGTGCTCGTGTTCATCCGCCGCCTTCACGACGAGATTATCCTGGTGGTGGCCAACCTGTCGCGCTTCGTCAATTTTGTCGAGCTCGACCTCGCCGCCTACAAAGACATGGTGCCGGTGGAGCTGTTCGGCCATACGCGCTTCCCCGCCATCGGCGAGCTGCCTTACTTCATCACGTTGGGCCCCCACGCTTTTTACTGGTTCAAATTGGAGCAGCCGCAATCGTCACAGGTGCGCGCCACGGCGGCGGGTTTCGAGCCGGCGCGCTTGGAGGTGAACGGCAGCTGGGACAGCATCCTGCACGGCCGAGCGCGCGCGACCCTCGAGCGCATCCTCCCCGCTTACCTGCTCACCTGCCGCTGGTTCGGCGGCAAGGCCCAGCAGATTCGGGGAGTAAAGAATATCGACGTTATTCGGTTCACCGCTGATTCAGAGACGGCGTATTTCACCACCTGGGAGGCGCAGTATCTCGGCGCGACTCCCGACACCTATTTGCTGCCGCTGGCGTTTGCCACCGGCGACCGGGCGTATGAATTGCGCCAGGCCAACCCGCACAGCGTGGTGGCGCGACTCACAGTCAAAGAAAAGAGTCGCGACACGGAGGGCATTATTTACGATGCCCTGTGCGATCCGGGCTTTTGTAAGGCGCTGCTTGCGGCCATCGGCCGCGGCCGCCGATACAAGGGCGAGAGCGCCGAACTGTGCGCCCGGCCATCGAAGGTGTTTCGTAAAGTGCGGGGAGCGGCGGAGGATTCATTGGAGCCATCGTTGCTCAAGCGCGAGCAGAGCAATACCTCGATCGCCTACGGCGACCGATTGATTTTGAAGCTGTTTCGGCGCGTCACCGAAGGGCTCAATCCCGACCTTGAGATCGGCCGGTTTCTTACCGAAGTGGCTTCTTTCGCCCACACCCCGCCGCTCGCCGGAGCTTTCGAAATCCGTCGCGGCCGGAGCGAGCCCGCCACGCTGGGAATTCTCCAGGGATGGGTCACCAACGAGGGTGACGCTTGGCGCTACACGCTCGACTGTCTGGGCCGCTACTTCGAGGACGTCTTAAGCCGCCGCCCGGAAACGCAACAAGCGGCGCTCCCCCAACAGACCGCGGTCGAGCTAACCGAAGGAGAGATTCCCGAGATCGCCCAAGAAGCGCTAGGTTCCTATGCATCCTCGGCTCATCTTCTGGGACAGCGTACCGGCGAGCTGCACCTGGCGCTGGCCTCAGGTGTCAAAGATCCGTCCTTTGCCCCCGAACCGTTCACCGCGCTTTACCGCCGGTCGCTATACCAGAGTATGCGCACTCTGGTGGACCAATCCTTGACGTTGCTCGCCAAGCGGCTGGAGACCATTCCCGAGGAGCTGCGCGCCGATGGCGAGAAGGTGTTGAAGCTCGAGCACGAGATTCATGACCGTTTCCGTCGGGCTCTGGAGACCCGATTCACCGCGATGCGTATCCGTTGCCACGGCGACTATCATCTCGGACAGGTGCTTTACACTGGCAAGGATTTCGTCATCACCGATTTCGAAGGCGAGCCCTCGCGTCCAATCACGGAGCGGCGCTTGAAGCGCTCGCCGCTGCGCGACGTCGCCGGCATGTTGCGATCGTTCAACTATGCCGCGGTTTCCCGGTTAAAAAGGGACGGGGTGCGCCCGGAGGACGAGGCCCAGTTGAAGCCCTGGGTGAAATTTTGGAACTTCTGGGTCGCGGTGATTTACCTGAAAGGTTACCTGGGCGCGACCGGTCAAGCCGCTTTCCTGCCAAGATCGCGCGCCGATCTCGAAGTCATGCTGAATCTACATTTGTTGGAGAAGGTGATCTATGAGTTGAGCTACGATCTGAACAATCGCCCGGACTGGGTCGGTGTTCCCATCGAGGGTATTCTGGAATTCCTTAAAGCAGGAGAAGCAGCCGAAAGCTGATGTCGGAAAAACATGGGCTCCATAAAAAAGGGGATAAGATGCCGGGTTAATGCCTATTCGTGACGTTGGGTATTGACACGAGACAGGAAACGGACACGCCAACGAGAATAAACTTCAAGGTTCTGAACGCATGAAAGAGATGGACAAAAGACTGCTGCGCGACTTGGCCCGGATGTACAGGGTGCAGACCGCCCATTACGATGGGCTCGGTCGTTTCGTCGAACCACCGCGGGAGGCGCTCCTTGGCGTGCTGCGCATGCTCGGCGCGCCGGTGGAACGGATGGAAGATCTCGCCGACGGGCTGCGCCAGCGCCGCCAGTTTCTCTGGGGCCAGACCATCGAGCCTGTCCTCGTCGCGTGGGACAGCGGGCCATTGTCATTCAACCTGCGGCTGCCCGGGCAACTCGCGGAAACGCCGGTGCATCACCGGGTCGTTCTGGAGAGCGGCGAGTCGGTCGACGGCACCTGCCGCGACGATGTTCGGCGCCGGCCGGCCCAGCGGCGCATCGAAGGTGTGCCGTTTGTTACCCGGCGCGTAACTCTCGCGGAACCGCTGCCCTTCGGTTATCACCGTTTATACCTGCGCGTTGGCGACCTCGATCTCAAATCCTATTTGTTCTCCGCTCCGTCACGGACCTTCACGTCCGGCGATTCCGGCGGCAACCGCTGGGGTCTTTTCTGTCCGCTATATGCGCTCACGTCAGAGAAGAGCTGGGGCGCCGGCGATTTCACCGATCTTGAAGCCTTGGCGGATTTCACCGGTTCCCTGGGTGGATCGTTGGTCGGCACCCTGCCACTGCTCGCCGCCTTCCTCGACGAGCCCTACAATCCGAGTCCCTACGCGCCGGTCAGCCGGCTGTTTTGGAATGAGTTCTACCTCGATATCGAGCGCATCCCGGAGCTTCGGCATTGTCCCGCCGTCCGCTCCATCATCTCGACCGGATTCGTCACCGAGCTGAAAAGATTACGCGCCCAAACGTTGGTCGACTACCGCCGATCGATGGCGCTCAAGCGCAAAGTGCTCGAGGCGCTGGCGGGTTGGCTTTTAAGTCAATCTTCCGAACGCCGAGCCTGCTTCGAGCGCTTCGTCGAGAGCCATCCAATGGCGCGGGATTACGCCGCATTTCGCGCCAAAGTCGAGCGCGAGCGCAAGCCCTGGCACCAATGGTCCGAGCCTCACCGCGGCGGCACGCTGCGCTCCCACGACTATGACGACAGCGCCAAGCAGTATCATCTCTACGTTCAATGGCTGGCGCACGAACAACTCGGCGGGCTAGCGGAAAAAGCGCGGGCCGGCGGCACTGCGCTTTATCTCGATTTTCCCCTCGGTGTAAACCGGGACGGCTATGACGTTTGGCGCGAGCGCCCGCTTTTCGCCCTGGAAGCGGACGGGGGCGCCCCGTCGGACGGTCTCTTCATCAAAGGCCAGAACTGGGGCTTTCCGCCGCTTCACCCCGAAACCATTCGGCGCCAGGGTTACCGTTACTATATCCAATGTCTGCGCCATCATCTCGGTTACGCCGGCCTGCTGCGCCTCGACCATGTCATGGGGCTCCACCGCTTGTACTGGATTCCCCAGGGATTCTCGGCTTGCGAGGGTGTGTATGTGCATCATCGCGCGGAAGAATTCTACGCCATCGTCAGTCTCGAATCCCATCGGCAGCGAACCCAAATCGCCGGCGAAAACCTTGGCACCGTGCCGCCCTATGTCAACGCCGCGATGGCCAGACACAAGATGTTCGGCCTATACGTGGGCCAATTCGGTGTCGGCGCCGACCCACAAAACGCGATCGGCTCAATCCCCGCGTCAGCCGTCGCGAGTTTGAACACGCATGACACGGCGACATTTGCTGGTTTCTGGGCGGGTAGCGACATCCGTGACCGGGTGGAACTCGGCTTGCTTGACGAAGCGCAGGCGGCTACGGAGCACGCCTACCGCGGAGCGCAGAAGGACGCTTTGGTTCGCTACTTGCGCTCTCAAGGTCGGCTACCGGATGGCGAGCCCGATGCTTTGGCGGTTCTCAAAGCCTGGCTCTGTCATCTGTCCGCCAGCGGCGCCGCGTGGGTCTTGATCAATCTCGAGGACTCGTGGTTGGAAGCGCTGCCGCAGAACGTTCCCGGCACATGGGAGGAGCGCCCGAACTGGCAGCGCAAGGCGCGCCACGGCCTGGAAGCGCTGCGCTCGATGCCATCGCTGTTGGACATTTTGGCGGGTGTGGGCCAGAGTAGGCAGAGCGGGAGGTAGGGTTTGCTGATGGAATCGCGCAATATCGAGAGCCATATCACCGACAACGATGTCTATCTCTTCAATGAGGGTAGCCACTTCCGGCTCTACGAGAAGCTCGGCGCCCGCCTCGTGAAGCAAGACGGGAGCGCGGGCACGCACTTTGCGGTCTGGGCGCCGAACGCCAATTTTGTGAGCGTCATCGGCGAATTCAATGGATGGAACAAGGGCAGCCACCGTCTCCACCCCAAAGGACAGTCGGGCATCTGGGAAGGATTTTTTCCGGAAGTAGGCAAAGGGACTCTTTACAAATACCACATCGGCTCGCGCTTCAATGGCTACCGCGTGGATAAGGCCGATCCGTTTTCGGTTTTCAATGAGATCCCCCCGAAGTTCGCCTCCATCGTCTGGGACCTCGACTATCAATGGCACGACGACGAATGGATGGCCACGCGCCGGCAACGGACCGGCCTCGACAAGCCGATGGCGATTTACGAAATGCATGTCGGCTCCTGGCGGCGCATAGTCGAAGAAGGCAATCGTTCGCTCTCCTACCGGGAGCTGGCGCCGCAACTGGCGGATTACCTGGATCACATGGGCTATACCCATGTGGAATTCTTGCCGATCATGGACCATCCCTTTTTCGGCTCCTGGGGCTACCAGACAACGGGGTACTTCGCGCCTTCGGGAAATTACGGCACGCCGCAGGACCTGATGTTCCTGATCGACGCCTTGCACCAACGGGGCATCGGCGTGATCCTCGATTGGGTGCCGTCGCACTTTCCCAGCGACGAACATGGCCTGGCGTACTTCGACGGCACCCATTTATACGAACACGCGGACCCGCGCCAGGGCTATCATCCGGAGTGGCACAGTTACATCTTCAATTTCGGCCGCAAGGAAGTGCAGAGCTTTCTCATCAGCAACGCGCTGTTCTGGCTGGACCGCTATCACGTCGACGGTCTGCGGGTCGACGCCGTCGCCTCGATGCTTTACCTCGACTACGCGCGCAAGGAAGGCGAGTGGATTCCCAACAAATATGGCGGCCGGGAGAACATCGAAGCGATTGAGTTTCTCCGCCGCCTGAACGCGGAGATCTACAAGCATCATGCCGACGTGCAGACGATCGCCGAGGAGTCGACATCGTGGCCGATGGTGTCACGGCCCAACTATGTGGGCGGGCTCGGCTTCGGTTTCAAATGGGACATGGGCTGGATGCACGACACGTTGGAGTACATGAGCCTGGATCCGATCCACCGCCGCTACCACCACAACAAGCTGACCTTTCGCATGCTTTATGCTTTTCACGAAAACTTCGTCCTGCCGCTTTCCCATGACGAGGTGGTCTACGGCAAGGGATCATTGATCGGCAAAATGCCCGGCGACGACTCGCAGAAATTCGCCAACCTGCGGGCGCTCTACGGCTACATGTACGCGCAGCCCGCCAAGAAACTTCTGTTTATGGGCGGAGAGATCGGCCAGTGGCGCGAGTGGGTGCATGATTCGAGCCTGGACTGGCACCTGTTGGACTCCCGGCCCCACGCGGGGCTGCAAAAATGGTTGCGCGAGCTCAACCGGTTTTACCGCAGCGAACCCGCGTTATATGAACAGGACTGCGACCCGGCGGGGTTCGAGTGGATCGATTGCAGTGACGCGGACAGCAGCGTCGTCAGTTTAATCCGCAAAGGCCGATCGGCCCACACCATCATCTTGGCGATTTGCAATTTCACTTCAGTGCCGCGCTTTGGTTATCGCGTCGGCGCACCGCGGGGGGGCTATTGGCGCGAGGCATTGAACAGCGATGCCGGGGAGTACGGCGGCGGCAACATGGGTAATTTCGGCGGGGTGGAGGCGGTCCCGATTCCGCTCCATGGGCGTCCTTATTCTCTGACGCTGACTCTGCCGCCGTTGTCGGTTTTGTTTCTCAAAAGCGAAAGTTGAGGGTCTTCAGGCCTCCGAGTGGCTAAGCGCTGAGTACGCTGAGTGGAAATCGAATGAGGATATCATCTTGAACAACCCCTTCGCGAACTCTTGCCCTGTGGAATACCGGGCTGCAATTCCACAGGGCGCTGCGTCTCTGTGGTGCGTACTCCTTCATAAGTAAAGCCGGAAGAACTAATCTCAAGCGCCATGCGCATCGCGATGATATCGCCGGAAGTAACGCCCTTCGCCAAGACCGGCGGTTTGGCGGACGTGGCCGGGACACTCGCCGTAGCGCTGGAACGCCTCGGCCACGAACTCTGTGTCGTCATGCCGGCCTACCGTTGCGTCTTGCAAAGCGACTTCGCCTTAGAAGAAACACCGATACGGTTTGCCGTCCCGCTCGCGGATCGTCATGAAGAAGGCGCGTTCCTCAAGGCCGGTCTGGGGAAAAACATTTCAGTCTTTTTCGTCCGCGCCGACCGCTATTTCGACCGGGATTCTCTTTACGGCACTTCGGCGGGAGATTACCCTGACAACGCCGAGCGCTTCGTCTTTTTTAGCCGCGCCGCCCTGAAAATCCTGCGCCGGAACCCGGTCGACATCGTGCACTGCCACGATTGGCAGTCGGCCCTGGCCATCGTGTTTTTGAAAACCCAGGCCGCCCGGTACCCGGAACTGGCGTCGTCGCGAACCGTTTTCACGGCTCATAATCTCGGCTTTCAGGGAATCTTTGGGGAGTCCGAATGGCCTTTATTGAATCTGGAGCAGCGCTTTTTCAGCCCCGAATATCTGGAATTCCATAGCCACGTCAATTTTCTCAAGGGCGCATTGGTCTTGGCCGACAAAATCACCACGGTGAGCCCGACCTACGCGCGTGAAATTCTGGGCACGGAACAGGGATTCGGCTTGGAGGGTGTGCTGCAAAGACGGCCCGGCGATGTGGTAGGGATTCTAAACGGCGTGGACTACGGCCTATGGAACCCCGCCGGCGATCTCTTAATCGCCGAGCGTTATACCGAGTCCGACCTCACGGCCAAGGGCAGCTGCAAGCGCGGCCTCCAACGCGCCCTGGGTCTCCCCGCCCGGGACAGGACGCCGCTGTTAGGGATGGTCTCCCGCCTGACTTCGCAAAAGGGATTTGATCTGGTGGAGAAAATTTTCGACCAACTGATGGAGCGCGATCTCCAGATGGCTATATTAGGGAGCGGCGAGGAACGCTACGAGGAATTCTTTCGACGCGTCGCCAGGCAATTTCCCGCGAAAGTCGGCGTGCGCGTCGGGTTCGACGAAGCGGCGGCGCACCAGATCGAGGCCGGAGCGGACATCTTCCTGATGCCGTCCCTTTATGAGCCCTGCGGGTTGAACCAGATGTTCAGTTTGAAATATGGTACTATTCCCGTGGTGCGGGCGGTGGGGGGTCTGAAAGACACGGTCGAAGATTTCGACCTGGAGCAGGAGACCGGCACTGGCTTTGTTTTCGGCCCTTATCAGCCTGAAGCCCTGATGGCAGCCATCGAACGGGCTCTGCGAGTTTACGGCGATCAAAAAGCCTGGACGGCGCTGCGCCGGCGGGCGATGAGCAAGGATTTTTCCTGGGAGCGCTCAGCGGATGCTTACAGCAACTTGTATAAGCAACTTCGAAGTTGAGGAGGCGCAGCAACAGGCGCGATGATGTATATTCTCGGCATCGTACTCGCTGGCGGCAGGGGCGAGCGACTGTACCCGCTGACGGAGCACCGCGCCAAGCCAGCGGTTCCCTTCGGCGGGCGCTACCGGATCATCGACTTCGTCCTGTCCAATTTCGTCAATTCAGGGATCCTCTCGATCTACGTCCTGACACAGTTCAAAGCGCAATCTTTACTGGAACACCTCGATCGCGGCTGGCGCGCTTCGGACTTTCTGGGGGAGCATTTCATCACCTCGGTGCCCGCGCAAATGCGCATGGGCGATGATTGGTACCAGGGCACGGCCGATTCGGTTTACCAGAATCTCTACCTCATCGAGCGCCACAATCCCAAACTGGTGGCGGTCTTCGGCGCCGACCACATCTACCGCATGAATATCCGGCAAATGATCGACGAACACCAAAAAAAAGGCGCCGACGTTACGGTGGCGGCGCTGCCGGTAAGAATCGAGGAGGCGGCCGGAAACTTCGGGGTCATGGAAGTCGATGCGGATTGGCGCATCGTCGGCTTTGAAGAAAAACCGCGCCACCCCAAACCGATTCCGGGTGAATCGGATTTTGCGTTGGTCTCCATGGGCAATTACCTTTTCAACACCGAGCTTTTGGTTCAGGCCCTCGTCGCCGATGCCCAACAGGAATCCAGCGCTCATGACTTCGGCCGCAATATCCTGCCGGCGCTCATCAACGAACAACGGGCATACGCCTATGACTTTCGCAAGAACCGAGTGCCCTCTATGCAAAAAGGCGAGGAGCCCAGCTACTGGCGCGATCTCGGAACCATCGAAGCCTACTATGAAGCCAACATGGATCTCTGCTCCATCGATCCGTCCTTCAATTTATACAATCGCAGCTGGCCGCTGAGAACCGTCGGCTACGGCGACCCGCCGGCTAAATTCGTTTTTGACTGGCATGACCGCCAGGGCATGGCGCTCAATTCCATCGTCGCGGAGGGCACGATTATCAGCGGCAGCGTGGTTAAGAACTGCGTCATCGGACAAAACGTCAGGATTCATAGTTACAGCCAGATCGAAGATTCGGTGTTAATGGACTGGGTAGAAGTCGGACGGGACTGCAAGATTCGCCATGCGATCATCGACAAGTCCAACGTCATTCCGCCGAACAGCGAAATCGGCTATGACCTTAACAAAGACCGAGAACGCTACTTCGTCTCCGAAAGCGGCATTGTCGTAATCGCGCGCGGCGAACGAGTGACGACACCCCGGCTGTGATTCCTCAGGCTTCGAGCCGACGCCTGACCGCCGACACCTGATTCGGATGGCCCGAGAGGCGGACGGTATCAGCCATGACTTTGTGGAGCCCCACGGGCAAGCGGGTGAGGCGAAATCCTGAGCAAGAGCCCCGGCCAAGCCTGGGGCTCGCGTCGAAGGGTCGCGGTGGAGCCGCCAACGAGCACAGAAAGGTGTAGCCCGGATCAGCATCGGCGTGCACCGGTACAACGAGGAGCAACGCGTTGAAACACAACCTGGGCGCGTCTTATTTAGGTCATGGCCGATGCTTCTTTCAGCTATGGGCGCCGGCAGCCAGGACGGTGGAACTGAGAATCGTCGAGCCCGCTGAAAGAATCGTCCCCCTGATCCATTCGGATGACGGATATTTTACAACGGAGTCCGATCACACGGCTCCCGGAACGCGATACTTTTACCGGTTGAACGGAAGCCGCGAGCGGCCCGATCCCGCTTCGAAATCGCAGCCCGACGGGGTGCATGGCCCCGCCGAGGTCATCGACCCGTCTTTCGACTGGAACGATTCGATCTGGGCCGGGCTGCCGCTCAGCGATTACATCATCTATGAGCTTCACGTTGGAACTTTCACTCCTGAGGGAACGTTCGACGCGATTGTTCCGTTCCTACCGGAGCTGAAGGACCTCGGCATTACCGCCGTGGAACTGATGCCCGTGGCGCAATTTCCGGGCAACAGAAATTGGGGCTACGACGGCGTTTATCCTTTCGCCGCTCACAACTCCTATGGCGGGCCAATCGGTTTGAAACGCTTGGTCGACGCCTGCCACCAACTGGGCTTGGCGGTGATCCTCGATGTGGTTTACAACCATCTCGGCCCCGAAGGCAACTTCCTGGGCGACTTCGGGCCCTACTTCACCGACCGCTACAAGACGCCCTGGGGACCCGCGGTGAACTTCGACGGCGCGGAGAGCGATCATGTGCGGCGTTATTTTATCGAGAACGCGCTGTACTGGATCACGGAGTTGCACGTCGACGCGCTTCGCCTGGACGCGGTGCACGCGATTTTGGATCACTCGCCCTACCCCTTCTTAGAAGAACTGGGCGAGGCCGTCCATCTCCAAGCCCAAAGGCTTGATCGGCAGATTTACCTGTTCCCCGAGAGCGCGGCCAACGATTCGCGCCTGATTCGCGGCCGGGAACTCGGCGGTTACGGGCTGGACGCCCAGTGGAATGACGACTTCCATCATGCGCTGCGCGGCGTTTTGACCGGAGAGCGCACCGGCTACTACCAGGACTACGGCGAGTTTCGCCAACTCGTCAAAGCCTACCGCGAAGGCTTCGTCTACTCGGGCGAGTTTTCGTCCTTTCGCCGCCGCCGGCACGGCACTTCGACGAAAGATATTCCCGCGCAACGTTTCGTGGTTTTCTCGCAAAACCACGACCAGGTCGGCAATCGTATGCTGGGCGAGCGGCTGGCGCATCTGGTTTCCTTCGAAGAGTTAAAGCTTGCCGCCGGCGCGGTGATCCTATCGCCGTTCATCCCGCTGCTCTTTATGGGCGAGGAATATGGCGAGGAAGCACCGTTTCGATATTTCATCAGCCACACCGACCCCGGCCTGGTGCAAGCCGTGCGCGAGGGCCGGCGCCGCGAATTTGCCGCCTTCGGCTGGCGGGAAGAGCCGCCCGATCCGCAAGATGAAGCGACGTTTCTGCGCGCCAAGCTCAACCACCCGCTACGCCGCGACGGCAAGCATCGAACGCTCTGGGAGTTTTATCGAGAGCTGATGGGTCTGCGAAAGACGCTGGCTCCGCTCGCCCGGCTGAGCAAAGCGCATTGCGAGGTCACGGGTTTCGACGGCGAAAGGGTCCTGCTGCTGCGCCGCTGGAGCGGTGCGGAGCAGGTTGTTTCGGCCTTCAATTTCAACGCCGCTCAAGTCTCGGTTTCTTTGCCGCTCCCCGCAGGCCGTTGGCGCAAAGCGCTGGACTCAACGGAAACGCGGTGGCAAGGTGGCGGCAGCCGTGTGGCGCCGGAGTTTGCGGCGGGCGGGGCGACGACGCTGTCATTGCCGCCTAAATCGGTTATAGTTTTTGCCGGCGACGGTAGCGGCCGAGGCCGATAAGCGGAGCGCACGCGCGATCCTTTTATGGAACGCTACATTTGCATTCACGGACATTTCTATCAGCCGCCGCGCGAGAATCCATGGCTCGAAGCGATCGAGCTTCAAGACTCGGCCTACCCCTACCATGACTGGAACGAGCGCATTACCGCCGAATGCTACGCGCCCAATTCCGTGTCGCGCATTTTGGACGCCGACGATCGGATCGTCGAGCTGGTCAATAACTACGCCAGGATCAGTTTCAATTTCGGGCCGACCCTTTTGTCATGGCTCGAGCTCAAAGTTCCGGATGTCTATCAAGCGATCCTGGAGGCGGACAAGAAAAGCTGCAAGAATTTTTCCGGACATGGCTCGGCGCTGGCCCAACCCTATAACCACATGATTTTACCGCTCGCCAATGCGCGGGACCGCCACACCCAAATTCTCTGGGGCGTTCGGGATTTTGAGCGACGGTTCCGGCGGACGCCGGAAGGCATGTGGCTACCCGAGACGGCCGTGGATTTGGAGACGCTGGAGATTCTCGCCGAGTTGAGGATCCAATTTACCATCCTGGCGCCGCACCAGGCGGGACGCGTGCGCCGGGTCGGCGGCCGAGCGTGGAAGGACGTTAGCGGCGGCCGCATCGACCCCACGCGCGCCTATGATCAGCGCCTGCCCTCGGGGCGGAAAATCGCGCTGTTCTTTTACGACGGTCCGGTATCCCGCGCGGTCGCCTTCGAAGGGCTTCTTTCCCGCGGCGAACACTTTGTCGAGCGGCTCATGGGCGCGTTTTCCGAAGAGCGCGATTGGCCCCAGCTTGTCCACATCGCCACCGACGGCGAGAGCTACGGGCACCATCATCGTTTCGGCGACATGGCCTTGGCCTACGCGTTGAATTACATCACGACCAAGCAATTGGCGAAGCTCACCAATTACGGCGAGTTCTTGGAAAAACACCCGCCCACCCATCAGGTCGATATTATCCAAAAAACTTCCTGGAGCTGCGTCCACGGCATCGACCGCTGGTGGAGCAATTGCGGCTGCAACTCCGGCGCACATCCGGGCTGGAACCAGGAATGGCGCAGACCGCTGCGCGATGCGCTGGATTGGCTGCGCGACTCGACGGCGCCGTCCTTTGAAACCTTGGGACGGAGACTGTTCAAGAATCCCTGGGCGGCGCGCGACGATTATATCAACGTAGTGCTTTACCGCGCGGAAGCAAACGTGAACGCCTTTTTCGCCCGTCAAGCGGCACGCGCGTTGACCGAGGAAGAAAACATTCAAGCGCTCAAGTTGATGGAGATGCAGCGCCACGCCATGCTCATGTACACGAGCTGCGGTTGGTTCTTTGACGAGCTCTCCGGCATCGAGACGGTTCAGGTCATTCAATATGCCGGGCGCGCCGTGCAACTGGCGCAGGATTTGTTCGGCGATTCCCTGGAACAACAGTTCGTCGAGCGCGTGGCGGCCGCCCACAGCAACATCCGAGAACACGGGAATGGCCGACAAATCTACGAAAGATTCGTCCGCCCGGCGATGGTGGATTGGCAGCGCGTGGGAGCGCACTATGCCGTGAGCATGCTGTTCGAAAACTATCCCGGGCAAGCGAAGATGTATTGCTTTCTCGCCGAGCGGGAAGACTTCCAAATCTTCGAAGCCGGCGTGGCAAAGATGGCCGTCGGACGGGTCAAGCTGACCTCGGAAATCACCCGCGAGTCATCGCTGTTGAGCTTCGGCGTGCTGCACATGGGCGACCACAACGTCAACGGCGGAGTGCGTAAATTTCTCGGCGATGAGGCTTACCAGGCGCTCATCCAAGAGGCCAAGGAACCCTTCACGCGCGCGGATTTTGCAGAGGTCATTCGGATCATGGATCGACACTTTGGTGAGTCGAACTACTCCGTGCGCTCGCTGTTTCGCGACGAGCAACGCAAAGTCCTGGACGTGATATTGACATCCACCCTCCAAGAAGCGGAGGCCCTGTACCGCCAGATCTACGAACATCGCGCGCCGATGATGCGCTTTATCACCAGCCTGCAGATGCCCCTCCCCAAGGCGTTCTACGCCGCCGCGGAATTCGTCCTGAACGGCTATCTGCGCCGAGCACTGGAGCGCATGGATATCGATGCCGAACGGATAAAAAGCCTGCAAGAGACCGCCAAGGTTGAAGGCGTAGCCCTCGACTGCGCGACCCTGGAATTTACCTATCGTCAAAACCTCGAACGCATGGCAAAAAGGCTCGTGGTTCATCCCACCGAGACCGAGCTCGGGCAACTGAACGCCGCCGTCGATCTGATCGGCATACTGCCCTTTTCGGTGGAGCTGTGGGCGACCCAAAACACCTATTACCGGTTAATGGAAAACGTTTATCCAGACATGCGCCGCCAAAGGGACCGTGGCAGCCACACGGCGGTAGCTTGGGTGGAATCCTTCGAAGCGCTGGGCAGAAAACTCAGAGTTAAGGTAACCGACAATCCCTAGGCGCTTCCGGGGTGCGAGCCGACGCACAAGTACAATTATTTTCGTGACCGCCGATGCGCATACCCACCGCGACCTACCGGCTGCAGTTTCACAAGGATTTCCGCTTCGCCGACGCCAAGGAGCTGATCGATTACCTCCACGATCTCGGCATCTCCGACGTTTACGCTTCGCCGATTTTTAAAGCGCGCGCCGGCAGCATGCATGGCTACGACGTCGTCGATCATAGTCAGCTCGACCCCGCGCTTGGCAGCGAAGATGATTTCGCGGCTTTTGCCTCGGCGCTTAGCGCACGCGGCCTGGGGCTGATTTTGGACATCGTGCCCAACCATATGGGCATTTCAGATACCAGCAACGCCTGGTGGATGGACGTCCTGGAGAACGGCTCGAGTTCCAGCTACGCGTCGTACTTCGACATCGATTGGCAGCCGGTCAACCCGCACCTGGAAAACAAAGTTCTTTTACCGATCCTCGAGGACCAATACGGCAACGTTCTCGAAGACGGTAAGTTGCGACTCACCTACGAGGATGGAGCCTTCTTCATTTACTATTACGCAACCAAGCTCCCCATAGCCCCCGGCACTTACGGCGCCATCCTCGGACGCCACCTCGACCGCTTGACCGAGATTCTGGGGAAAGACCACGAGCGCGTGCTTGAACTCCAGAGCATTCTCACCGCCATAAGCTACCTGCCCGCTCCCACGGAGGCGGATCCGGAAAAGCTTGAGGAGCGCAGGCGGGAGAAAGAGATCATCAAACGGCGCATCGCATCTCTTTACCAGGAAAGCGCTGACGTGAGGAGCGCCATCGACCTGGCCATTGGGGAGTTAAACGGCACGGTCGGAGAGCCACGGAGCTTTGACCTCTTGGACGCATTGATAGACGCGCAGCCCTACCGGGTAGCGTTCTGGCGGGTCGCCGGGGAAGAGATCAATTACCGGCGCTTTTTCGACATCAACGAGCTGGCCGCGATCCGCACGGAGTTACCCGAGGTTTTCTACGCGACCCACCAACTGATTCTCCGGCTCCTGGTAGAGGGGAAAGCCACCGGCTTGCGCGTCGATCACCCGGACGGCCTCTGGGATCCCACGACTTATTTTCAACAAATCCAGCAAAGCTATGTGTCCCAGAGAATCGAACCTCGTCAGGATTCCCGTATCGCCGGGAGCAAAACGCAGGCTCCTCCCTGGCCGTTGTACGTCGTCGCCGAAAAGATTTTATCAAGGGGAGAACCGCTGCGTGAGGATTGGGCCGTTTATGGCACGACCGGTTACGACTTTTTGAACGATGTCAATGGTATCTTCGTCGAGTCTGGCAACCGCGAAGCGTTTGACCGGATCTATAGAGACTTCAGTGGGAAAGAAATGAATTTTCGCAATCTGGTCAATGCGAACAAGAAAATGATCATGCTGGTTTCCCTGGCCAGCGAGATCAACTCTTTAAGCCATCAACTCGACCGCATCTCCGAGAGAAACCGCCACTATCGGGACTTCACGCTCAACAGCCTCACCTTTGCGATTCGCGAAGTCGTCGCCTGTCTTTCCGTCTATCGCACTTACCACAACGCGGGGACGGGCGCGGTATCGGAAAGCGACGAAAAATATATCGAGGCCGCCGTGGCGGAGGCCAAGAAGCGCAATCCTCGCACCGCGGCAACACTCTTCGACTTTATCCGGGACACGCTGTTGCTTAAAAACCTCGGGCGATTCCATGAAGAAGACCGGCAACATGTCATCGATTTCGTGATGGAGTTACAGCAGCTCACCGGACCGGTGATGGCCAAGGCGGTGGAAGACACGGCCTTTTACGTCTACAACCGCTTAATCTCGCTCAACGAAGTGGGCGGCGACCCCGAACAGTTCGGGTTGTCTCTCGAGGCCTTTCACCGCCGAAACGGCGCGCGCCGAGAGCGTTGGCCGCACTCGATGCTCGCCACCTCAACCCACGACACCAAGCGCGGCGAGGACGTGCGCGCCCGCATCAACGCGCTCTCCGAGAATCCGGCGGAATGGGGCGCCGCGGTGTTACGCTGGAGCCAGATCAATGGCGCCAAAAAATCGGTGGTCGACGGCGAGCTCGCCCCCGACTGCAATGATGAGTACCTGCTTTACCAGACGCTCCTCGGGACCTGGCCCGGCGCATCACCCACCGCCGAGGAGTTTGCCGAATTTCGCGAGCGCATCGCGGCCTACATGCACAAGGCAATCCAAGAAGCCAAAGTTCACACGAGCTGGGTGAACCCGAACGAGGCCTACGATCGCGCGGTCGACACCTTCGTGAGGGAGGTCTTGGTCGCCGACCCGAACAATGGCTTTGTGAGCGAGCTGACTCGGTTCCATTCCCGCATCGCTTTTGCCGGCATGCTGAATTCTCTCTCGCAGACGCTGCTTAAAATCACCGCGCCTGGAGTGCCGGATTTTTATCAAGGAACAGAGCTCTGGGATTTAAATCTCGTCGATCCGGATAACCGGCGCCCGGTGGACTTCGGCAAGCGGCGCGAGTGGCTCAGCGAAATCAAGCGACGTGAGATCGAAAACCGGCCCGCATTGCTGCAAGATCTTCTCCGTCGCTGGCAGGACGGCGCCTTAAAGCTTTATCTCATTTACAAGGCGTTGAATTTCCGCCGCGCCCATCGGGCACTTTTTCAGGACGGCGATTATCTCCCGCTGGCGCTTACCGAAAAGCTCGACGAGCCGATCTGCGCTTTCGTCAGGACTCACGGTGACGCCGCCGCGCTGGTGCTGGTTCCGCGCTTTACCCGTAGGTGGCTCGGTCAAGACGGTTTTTGTTTCGACGCCGGCGCCTGGGCCAAGGGGAAGCTTCGTCTCCCTGAGGGATCCGCGCGCCGCTGGCAAAATATTTTCACGGGCGAAGAAATCGAGACGCGCCGGGTCAAACAGCGACCGGCATTGCCTCTGGCTCCGCTCTTTGGAAATTTTCCCGCGGCGCTGCTCACGCCCTCGGAACCATCAACTTCGTAGTACTCCTCTGCCTTCGCTACGGAAGGCTCGAGCCTGGCTCCGTGCATTAACTTTCACTGCGCAATCCGGGATCATCCGGATACCGTTCTCGCTCCGGGTGAAAGTCACCCCGGATTCCGCAGTGGAAAAGTGACGCTGTGAGCGAGGGGCAAACCTTGCGCCACGAAGACAATGCTTTTCTACCCCTGAGCTCAGGACGGATCTTGCGGCTTTGCAAATTTTGTCAGAATAACAAGGCGTTGTGCCAAGCGGCGGAAAAGACCTTGAAACAGCACACCTGGGTGTCTTCGCCGCTCCAGGCTTGTCCTGAGCGCAGTCGAAGGGTTCGCCCCTCGCTCATGTTCAACTGCGGAATTCGGGGTCATTGGATCACCGCCTCGAGCCAGTCCCGGCTCAACGGATCCGCCATCGTGAGCACCAGTAGTATCAGCAGCCAGAAGAAGCCCGCGCCGGCGAAGACCCAGGTCAGCCGGCTGCTGTAGCGAACGTGCATAAAAAAAAGAATGACCAATAGCGCCTTAACGACCGCGATGGTCAGGGCAACGATGCTGTTCAGCTCGCCGCCGAGATCGACAAAGGCGACTCCGGCGGTGGCCAGCGTCAGCAGCACCAAGGCGCCGAAAATCGCCGTGTAGAGTCCGACAGAAACGATATGCCGCGAATTCATCCGAAATGCCTTCCCATCAGATACAGCAGCGGAAAGAGAAAAATCCAGACGATATCGACGAAATGCCAATATAAGCCGATCAGTTCGACGGGCGTGTAATAATCGGCGGAGAACCGACCGCGGGCCGTCTTGACGATCAACGTCGCGAGCAGGCCGACGCCGATGAGCATGTGCAACGCGTGCATGCCGGTCATGGCAAAATAAAACGAGAAAAAAATCTCGGCCGCGGCTGCGAGCGCATCGTCATATACGAAAGCCCCGCCCGGCACCAGGTGCTCGATAAACTTCGCATAGTACTCGGTAAACTTGATGGCCAGGAAGACCGCGCCGAGAACGATCGTCAGGAGCAGAAAAAGGATCGCGGGCTTCGGCCGGCCGAGTTGAGCCGCGCGCACCGCCAGGGCCATGGTGAAACTGCTGCAAATCAGCACCGCGGTGTTGACGGTTCCGAGCCAGACGTCCAGATGGTTGCTCGCGTCGGCAAACGCTTGCGGGTAGGCGGTGCGATAGATCGTGTATCCCAGGAACATGCCGCCGAAGAACATGATCTCGCTGGCCAGAAAGACCCACATGCCGAGCCACGAGGCCTGGTGCTGTTGTTCGAGATCGTCGAAATGATGCGCGTGCGCGGCGGCGGTTTCAGGCATCGGCGGCCCTCCCCCCCGGTGGATAGAGGATCTCGGGCTCTAGGCTTTCATAGGCGTAGGCCTTCTCGACGACCGTGGGCGTGACGTCGAAGTTGCCGGTCGGCGGCGGGGAAGGCGTTTGCCACTCCAAACCGCGCGCGTTCCAAGGGTTCATCCCCGCGATTGCGCCGTAGCGCAACGACCCGATCAGATAGACGAGCGGCAGCACGTAACCGACGGCGAGAATCGATGCGCCGGCTGTCGACAACACGTTGAGCACTTGAAACTCGGGCGGGTAAATGTGGTAGCGGCGCGGCATGCCGAGATAGCCGAGCACGAACTGCGGAAAAAACGTCAGGTTGAAGCCGAGAAAAATAATCACGGCGGCGAGCCGCGCGACATTTTCAGGATACTTTCTTCCGGTCATTTTCGGCCACCAGAAGTGGAGGCCTCCGAGATACGCCATGACCGCGCTGCCGACCATGATGTAATGAAAGTGCGCGATCACGAAGTAGGTGTCGTGAACGTGAATATCCACGCCCAACGTCGCCAAAAATAAGCCCGTCAGACCCCCGGCGGTAAACAGCCCGATGAAACCCAGGGCGTAGAGCATCGGCGCGTCGAAGGCGATCGAGCCTTTATAGAGCGTCGCCGTCCAATTGAAAACTTTCACGGCCGAGGGGATCGCCACCAGCATGCTCAGAAGAGAAAAAATCATGCTGGCGTAGACCGATTGCCCGCTGACGAACATATGGTGCCCCCACACCAGAAACCCGAGCGCAGCGATGGCCAGGCTGGAGAAAGCGACAAACTCGTAGCCGAAGATCCGCTTGCGGGAAAAGCAAGTGATCAACTCGCTGATTACGCCCATCCCGGGCAGGATCATGATGTACACCGCCGGGTGCGAGTAAAACCAGAACAGATGCTGAAACAACAGCGGATCGCCGCCCAGCTCGGGATTGAAAATTCCCAGGCCAAACAGGCGCTCCAATGCGACCAGGGACAGCGTGATGGCGATCACCGGAGTGCCTAAAATAAAGATGAGGCTGGTGGCGTAATGCGCCCAAACGAACAAAGGCATGCGGAACCAGGTCATGCCAGGCGCGCGCATCGTGTGAATCGTCACGATAAAGTTGAGACCCGTGAGAATCGACGAAAAACCGGTGATGAATATGCCGATGACCGTCACGGCGACGTGCGTGTTGGAATAGATGCTGCTGTAGGGGGTATAAAACGTCCAACCCGTGTCGACGCCGCCGGCCGCCGCCGCGGTGAGCGTAAACAGTCCGCCGAGTATGTAAATATACCAGCTCGCCAGGTTGAGGCGAGGAAACGCCAGATCGCGGGCGCCGATCATCATCGGAATCAGAAAGTTTCCGAGTACCGCCGGGATGGCGGGTATCAGGAAAAAGAATATCATCGTCACGCCGTGCATGGTGAACAACTTGTTGTAAGTTTCCGCTTGCACGAGGTCGCCCTGCGGCGTCAATAATTCCAACCGGATCAGCGTGGCAAACAGTCCGCCCACGAAAAAGAAAAAAGTTACGGAAACCAGATACAGCCAGGCGATGCGCTTGTGGTCGGTCGTGAACAACCAGGACGTAAGACCGTAATGGACATTCAAATAGTGGCGGCGGCGCTCCGCGATGGGCTCGGTCATTTCTTTCCCTCGGTCCCTTCTTCCCGATTCAGAGATTTGAGATAGGCGAGAATTTGCATGATGCCGTCTTCGCTGATCAGGCCCTTGAAGGTCGACATGACCGGTGGATAGCCGGCAACCAACTTGGCTTGCGGATGCAAAATGGATTCTCGGATGTAGCCCTCGTCGGCGGTCACCGAACCGCCCCCTTGCAGCCGCACCTTTTTGCCGATCAAGCCCACCAGCGATGGTCCGCGGCCCGTGCCGTTCGGCAAGTGGCAGGCCGCACAGCCCAGTCTTTGAAAAAGCGTTTCCCCCGCCCCGGCCATCGATACGCCCGCGGCGCCGCCGCTCAGCCAGGCCTGGAATTCGCTCGGTTCCATGACGACGATCCTGCCCACCATGCCGGCATGCTGCGTGCCGCAATACTGCGCGCAGAAGAGTCGATACGAACCCGGTCGGGTCGCTTCGAACCACACCGTCGTGTAGCGTCCCGGCAGCACGTCTTTTTTTACGCGGAACGCCGGCACGAAAAAATCATGAATGACGTCCTGCGACGTCATCACCAGCTTGACCGGCCGCTGCGCCGGCACATGCAATTCGTTGATCTCCGACTGTCCCTCGGGATGCTGCGCCTTCCACATCCATTGTTTGGCGACAACCGAGATTTCCAGCGCGTCGATGGGCGGATAAGAGATGTCGAAATACACTTTGGCGCCCCAGACGAACATGACCATCGTCAATGCCAGCGGGATCGTCGTCCATAGGACTTCCAGTCGCAAATTCCCCGGAATCGCTTGCGGCCGTTCGTTCTCGCTGCGGCGCCGGTACTTGATCGCGAACACGATGATCAAGACAAAAATCAGCGTTGAGAAGAACACGCTGACGGCGACGAGGAAATAGAAAAGCGCGTCGACGCGTGCGGCCATGGTCGACGCCTGTTCGGGAAACAGGGGAAAACCCAACAGGGGCATGGCCGCTACGTCGCCCCTCCGCCCGCCGCTCTTTGGGAGCGCTCGCGCCGCAGCAGCCCATAAACGAAGCCGCCCAAAAGCAAAACCGTGGCGCCACCGGCGAGCTTGATCAGGTTCGCGATCAAGAGCCCATATTTTCCGGTGACCGGGTCATAGTGATAACAAAACAGCAACAGTTGATCGACCGGAGAGCCGATCTTGCTGGCAGCGGCTTCGATCAGCCCCAAGCGCAGATCGCGCGGCGAGAACTCGATGCCGTAGTAATAGCGCGACGTTTTCCCGTCCGGTGTAAGCACCACGATCCCGGTGGCATGTCCAAACTCTCCGGTTTGCGGATCGTAGCGGTAACGGAAGCTAACCGCCCGCGTCAGCGTCTCGATGGCCCCCTGATCGCCGGTGAGAAAATGCCATCCGCTCTCGGCCCCGGCCCTTCCGTAGCGTTGGATGAAATCCCTCTTTTTCGCCGCCGCGACGGCGGCGCCGTCGCGAGGATCCATGCTGACGGTCAATACGTTGAACTGGTTGCCGACATCGAAAGAGATCGCCCGCAGCGTTCGAACCATGCCGTCTAAAAGCAAGGGACAGAGATCCCGGCATGTGCCGTAAACGAAGCTGAGGAGGACGGGCTTTTGGCCAAAGTAGCGATGCAGCTCGACACTCGTTCCGGTTTCGTCTCGGAACCTAAGATCGAGCGGGATGCGCCGGTCCAATTGCTGATCGAAGGCAACTTCCCGCAGCGCCGCCGGCCGGGTGTCGTCATGGGCACCGGCTGCGCCCGGAAATGTCGCCATGAACGCCAACGACATCGCGGCAACTCGCAGCCGGTCTGCAAGCTTGATCCGCGCCGAACCCGATCGCGGCGTCTTGGCATGAAACGTCGAGGAGCGGCCTCGCTCATTCTCGATAGGATTCAACGTTTTTTCGCCTCCATTCGCCGCCCCGGCTCTTGCTCGGCGGCCGCCCCGCCGTTCCTATCGGTCCGCGCCGGGAGTCCTCGACGGGCGATCATCTCGATAGCGCGCTCAATCGGAATACGAACGACGCCCCGATCACGGTCAACCCAGCCATAGGTGTTGAGAATTTCGCTTTCCTGCTTCCTCATGGCCGCCAACTCGTCGCCGGCCTTGACCCCTAATCGCGGCTCCGGAGTCGGCCCGCGGCCGTAGGATAGCGGGCTCGGCGACGGCTGTGAGCGCGTAACGCCGACGAGATAAAAATGGAACAACGCATACGTCGCCAACAGGGCGACGCCGATGATCGCCGCCAGCGCCGCGCCGAACAGCGCGATGTTTCCCGGACTCAAGTCCCGTAGCTCGTGCCCGGCGGCCGGACGATGCGCCGGATGATACCGCTCAGCCATGTTGCGCCAATCAAGTGAATTCGCGAGCGGGGTTTGAACCCCGCTCGCGACCAAAGGGGATGCTCGCCCCCTTTTGAAACCCCATTTAATTGTGCCCGCCTCAAGAGGCGGGGTTTACTCAGAATCCATGCTCTTTCACGACGGCGATGAAACGCGGGTCGCCGTGCGGCAGCATGGGCCGCTTCTTCAATTCCGACAAAAATGCCGACAGCCAAACGCCGCCGACGCCGATGGAAGCCGGCAAGGCCGTCCAGTGAATCGAGAAGCCGCCGGGATAAAACGTCGGCGCGACAAACCACAAGATCTCGATCTGGTGCATCAGGGCGATGCCGAGAGCGACCGCGCACAACGCCGCCGCTTTTCGCTTGACCGTGCGCGACAACAGCAAAACAAACGGGAGCGCGAATTGCAGCGCGATCAGCGCCGCCGCCACGGCGCCCCAGCCGCCGTTCGTTCGGTGCAGATACCAGGGAATCTCATGTTGAAGATTTTCCATCCAGACGAGCAAAAATTGCGAAAACGACAGGTACGCCCACAACATCACAAACGCCAAAAGCAAGTTGCCCAGGTCGTTCAACACCCAGGGCGCCATGACGCTGGCGAGCGGCTCGCGGCGCGAAAGCAAACAGCTCACCAGGATGATCAAGCTCAAAGCCGCCAAGCCGTGACTGACCATGAAGATCATGCCGAAGATGGTCGAAAACCAGCGTGGCTCGAGCGACATCAGCCAATCGATGGCGGAAAAGGTCACGGTCAGGCCGTAGAGGATCAGCCCGGGACCGCTGAGCGTCTGCAACCGCTGCGTCAGCGCGGGATCGCCGTTGCGATCCTGCGCTTTCGACCAACGGGCGAGTAGACTCCCGAGAACGATCCAGACGGCGAAATAGAGCACGGCGCGCGCGACAAAAGCCGGCACGTTGAGATACGCGGCTTTTTGCTGCAATAGTGGGTCGTGCGCGACCGCTTCCGGCCGGGCCCATAAAAACAATTCCGGCAATCCGAACAACAGCGGCACAAACAGCAAGGCCATGACCGGAAAGGTCTTGATCGACGACTCGAGAGCCCGCTGGATGACAAATCCCCAGGTGCCTCCGACCAGTTGGTGGATCATCAAGATGCCCAGACAACCGAGCGGGACTCCGAGCCAAAACGCGAATGCCGTAAGGTACGAGAGAAAAAATTGCTGCCGGTCCGCAAAGGCGCCGGCCAGGCATAGCACCAGCGCCGTCCCGCCGACCGCGACGGATTTACGCAACGTGGGGTCGAGCTCGGTGGTCAGCTGTGCGTCTAGGCGGCTCATGGTTTTTTCTCGAACAGCGCGCGGCGTTCCGGGTCCGGCACCTCGCCGATGCCCGCGTGCTGGCTCAACTGCAAAGCGCGGATGTAAGCCGCGATCGCCCACCGGTCACGCGGCGGAATCTGCGCGGCATAATCCGGCATGGCGCCGAAGCCGCGCGAAACTACCTCAAAAAAATGACCCGGCGGCGCCGCGCGCAAGCGCTCGACGTGCAACGACGGCGGCGGGCGATAACCGCGCCGCACGATCATGCCCTGACCCGTGCCGACCCGATCGTGACAGGGAGAACAAAAGATTTCGAAACGTTCCCGGCCGCGCCGCAATAATGGCCGGTCGATGGAAAAAGGAAAAGTCTTCGCGGGCGCGCCGCCCACCTTGCCGCCGTAAAAATGCTCGTCTGCGTCGAGCTGGCCGCGCGCGACGGTTCCCTTGATGAGCGGCCGCGCAGCGCGCTGATCGTCGAAGAACTCGCTCCTTTGCAGCGGCTCGTAGCGCGGCTGGTCCGCCATTTTTTGCTGGCACGCGGTCGACCCTAAACAAGCCGCCAGCCAACAAGCGCGCCGCAGTTTCGTTGAAAAGACGGGCTTCATTGCCGTCACGGTTCAACCTCGTAGATGCCTTGCGCGCCGGTCGTCTCAAGGAACTCACGAGTGCCTCGGGGATCGAACTGGGGGTCGGTGGCCTCGATGCAGAGAAAAAAACGGTTGCGGCTGGCGAGCTCGAAGCGCTCGACGTTGAAGACCGGATGATACGGCATCGGCAAACCGTTGAGCCACAGAACCCCGAAGAACGCCGACAGCGCCGCGAAAAGAATCGTCAGCTCGAAAGTCACCGGAATAAAGGCTGGCCAGCTGTTGAGCGGCCGGCCGCCGACGTTAACCGGGTAATGGATCACCGAGACCCAGTACTGCAGGTAGAAGCCGCCGAGGCAACCGACAATCCCGCCGATGAGCACCAGAAGCGGGACACGTGAGCCATGAAAGCCGATCGCTTCGGCCAGCCCTTCGACGGGAAACGGCGAGTAAGCGTCCATGCGGCGAAAGCCGGCCGCGTAAGCGCGCCGCGCGGCTTCCAGGAGCGCTTGCGGGCTATCGAACTCGGCCATTAGCCCATAAATCGAAAAGCCGTTCATCGACGACCTCGCGTTGACCGTAAAATCACTGGATCAGCCTCGCGCTTGCTCCTCTTGTACCAACTCGCGCATTTCAAAAATCGAAATCATCGGCAACACTCGGATAAAAATGAACAGCAGACAACCGAATAAACCCAGGGAGCCCGCCAGCACGGCGTAGTCTACGATCGTGCCCGAATACATCCCCCATGCCGACGGCATGAAATCTCGATGCAGGCTGACGACGACGATGACGTAGCGCTCCAGCCACATGCCGATGTTGACCGAAATCGCGATCGCAAACAGGGCGGGAACGTTGCTATGCAAGCGCCGAAACCACAGCGCCTGCGGGATTAAGATGTTGAATAGAATCAGCAACCCATACATCCATCCATAGGGACCGAACATGCGATTCATCATCATGTACTTTTCGAAGATATCGCCGCTGTACCAGGCCATGAAAGTCTCCATCAGATAGCCGTAGGCGACGATCATGCCGGTGGCGAGCATGACGATCGCCATGTTCTTCAGATGGCGCATGGTAATGAGGTCTTCGAGGCCGTAAAGTTTGCGCAAGGGGATGGCGATCGTCAGTATCATGGCAAAACCGGAATAGATCGCGCCGGCGACGAAATAAGGCGGAAAGATGGTCGAGTGCCAGCCCGGCACGAGCGCGACGGCAAAATCGAAACTGACCACCGTGTGAACCGAAACCACCAGCGGCGTGGCCAGTCCGGCCAGGAGCAGATAGGCCATCTCGTAGCGGTGCCAGTGGACCGCCGAGCCGCGCCAACCCATCGCCAAAATGCCGTACAGGAAACGCGGCGCCCGGCCGCGCGCGCGATCGCGCAAGGTGGCGAGGTCGGGAATGAGACCCAAAAACCAAAAGAGCAGAGAAACGGTAAAATAAGTGGAAACCGCAAAGACGTCCCAGACCAGCGGACTGCGAAACTGGGGTTGAATGCCCATGGTGCTGGGATAGGGAAACAGCCAATAGGCAAACCAGGGCCGGCCGAGGTGCAGGATCGGAAATAACCCGGCGCAGGCGACGGCGAACAGCGTCATCGCTTCGGCAAAGCGGTTGATCGACTGACGCCACTTCTGGCGCATTAACAGCAGGATCGCGGAAATCAGCGTTCCCGCGTGGCCGATACCGATCCACCAGACGAAATTGACGATGGCGAATCCCCACGCCACCGGGATCATGATGCCGAATAGGCCGACGCCGATGCCGATCAGCGCGGCGATGCAAAAAAACAGAAGCAAAACCAGCGCAAACGACAGCGCAAAGCCGACGTACCAAAAGCGCGGCGTGCGGCCGGTCAGGACGATGGAGCTGATCTTGTCGGTGATCGACCCCAGAGTGTGGCCGGGCTCGATGACCGGAGGGGAGCCCGCAGGTGGGGCGGGATCATGCTGTTGGTTCGGCGTCATGCGAGGATTCGTTCTCGATTTCCGGGTTAGGATTTCTCAGTTTCGCTCCATAGGTCGTCCGCGGTTTGGTGTTCAGCTCGGCCAGCAAGCCGTAGTTCAGCGGCTGGGCCTTTAACGCGGCCACGCGGCTGTCAGGATCGTTGATATCGCCGAAGACGATCGCCTGCGTCGGGCACGCCTGCTGGCAGGCGGTGACGATCTCGCCGTCGCGCACTTTGCGGTCCGCCTTTTCCGCGTCGATCTTCGCCTGGTTGATGCGCTGCACGCAGTAGGTGCATTTTTCCATGACCCCCCGCGAGCGCACGGTCACGTCGGGGTTTCTGAGAAGCTTCAAGCTCTCGGTCTTGAAATCGCTGTAAAGGAAAAAATTAAAGCGACGGACTTTGTACGGACAGTTGTTCGAGCAGTAGCGGGTGCCCACGCAGCGGTTGTAGGTCATGTCGTTGAGCCCCTCGTGGCTGTGGGTGGTGGCCCCAACCGGGCAAACCAGCTCGCATGGGGCGTTCTCGCATTGCATGCACGGCACCGGTTGATGAACCGTTTGCGGATTGTCGAGATCGCCCTTGTAATAGCGGTCGATGCGGATCCAGTGCATCTCGCGGCCGCGCATCACTTCTCGTTTGCCGACCACCGGGACGTTATTTTCGGCGGCGCAGGCGATTACGCAGGCGTTGCAGCCGATGCAAGCGTTGGTATCGATGGACATGCCCCATGCGTAGCCGTCGTATCTGACCGCCGGATACATACTCTGCGCCGGTCTGCCTTGCTCCTTCATCTCGTGGGCGAAGCCGGGTTTTTTGCGATATTCATCGAGCGTCCCTGCGCGCACCAGATCGCGCCCTTCCATCAAATGGTGGAACTGTGTGCAGGCGAGGGCGTAGCGCTCGCCTGTCTTGCGCAAGCGCAGCCCCCCTCCCTGGGGACCGATCGTCGTCGATAACAAAAGATTGGCTTTAAAGCCGACATTCGTCCCCACTTTCCCGGCGCGAGTCCGGCCGTGTCCCAAATGCAGCGTCACGCAATCGTCGGCGTGGCCGGGGAGAATCCAGGCGGGGCCGCGCAGCCGGCGGCCCTCGAGTTCCATCTCGACCAGATCCACGTGAATCGTTCCGTGTTCGCCGCCGGTGGTCCCGATCCGGTATGAAATCCCAAACTTCTTCGCGGTGGCCGGACTCATCAGCACCGCGTTGTCCCAGGTGAGCTTGGTGAACGGCTTTGGCAACTCCTGGAGCCAGCCGTTGTTGGCAAAACTCCCGTCGAGAATGGTCGGATCGCAGCGCAAGAGAAATTCCAGTGAATCTTCCGCGTCGGCCGCGCGGCGTTTGCGGCCGAGGGCGGCCTTGGAAAGCTGCGCGTCAAAACTGCTCACGGCTCTGATTTGCACCGGCTTGGGCGCGAAGGCGCTGCCGGCCACCACGCCGTCATGCAACGCCCGGCGCCACGCCGCTTCAAAATCATTGACGGTCAATCGGCGCCGCCAAAAGTCGCGCACGATCTCATAACTCGACCGCCCCGGATCGCCGCCGAAGGCGGCGACAACTTCGTGCGCCGTGCGCCCGCCGTAAAGCGGCGCGATCAGCGGCTGGATGATCGTGGCGCTGCCGTCGTACGCGCGCACGTCGCTCCAAGACTCCAGATAGTGGGCTTCCGGGATGTGCCAATGACATAATGCCGAGGTTTCGTCTTCATAAAGCGACAGATGGACGTTGAAATTCGATTTCACCAAGTGGGCGGCGAAGTCGAGATCGGCCGGCGCAGTATAGGCGGGATTGCCGCCGAGAATGAGCAGCACTTGCACTGCATTGGCTTCCATGTCGCGCGCCAGATCGCGCAGCGATTCGGTTTGATGGATTGGATTCGCCGCGACCGAATCGATGTAATTCACGGTGGCGCCGACGTTGCCTAGAGCGTGGTTCAGGGCGTGAACCAGAGCGTGGACGATCGGCGGTTGCTGATCCCCCGCCAGGATGATGCTGCGGCCGCGGTGACTCTCCAGGTCGCGAATCAGCGCGCTCAGCCATTTTCCCCACCGCGGTAAGGGTCGCGGCTCCGCGCCGGCGACCGATAAACCCATGCCTTTTGCAAGCAGGCGGGTAAAAACCTCGATGGCGTTGGGAGGGAGAGCCAGCCGGTGATCCGCCATCGCGCCGGTAACGCTCGGCATGCTTTCCACGGCGTAGAGCCGATTCATGTCGGTCTTGGATCCGTTGACGCGGCGCTTGTCGGCGAAATCGCGCGCGTAACGCACGCTGCCCGGCCCTTCGAACAAGAAATTCGCATCGATGGATAAAACGACGTCGGCGGCCTCGAATCGGTAAAGCGCATCGATCGCCTCACCGAAAGCGAGCCGCGACCCTTGGCGCGCGGAGTCCCCCGGCGATGCTTCGTATTGGTGCCACTTGGCTTTCGGGTATTTCGTGAGGAGCGTCGAGATTTGCTGCGCGAGCGTCGGCGAGGTCACCGTCTCGGTCAAGAGACGTAACCCTGCCCCCTGGCTCAGCCGCTGCGCCTCGAGTTCGGCATTGAGCGCCGCCAAGAATTTATTCCACGTGCTGATCCGGCCGGCGTTGTTGATCGCCTGGGAGCGATCCGGATCGTAGAGACCCAGCACCGAGGCCTGCGCGAACGCGTCGGTCGCGCCGAGACTCGCGGGATGGTCCGGATTGCCTTCCACCTTGGTTGGACGGCCCATATGGCTTTCGGCCAGCACGCCGCGCCCAAATCCTCGCAACGGCATCGCCGTCGCAAAATAAAGCGGCTTGCCGGGGATGATCTGTTCGGGTTGGTCGACGTATGGGACGATCTTTTCGTCCGGCGGCGCCGGCGCCGAGCTCACGCAACCGCTCAGGCCGGCCAGTGCCAAGGATGCCCCCATGAGCTTTAAAAACTCCCGCCGGTCCATCGCCTCACCCAAAGCGGCGGCGTGACGGGGGAACTCGCGTTGGACCAGCTCTTTGAATTCCGCGCGGTCGGCGAGTTCTTCGAGACAGCGCCAATACTCCGGACCCCGCGCGCTGGAAAGTCGTTGACGAATGGCGTTCAGATCGTCCACCTTGACGCTCCTCGGCGCTCTCCCCTAGCGATGGCAAGTCGAACAACTGGTCAATTTTTGGATCTTATATTCCTTGACCAATTTTTCACCCAGCGCGATTTGATCGACCGGCGGTTGATAATCCATGGTGAATACATATTCGCGCGGGCGCACGAAGCGCTCCGGCGCACGGTGACACTCGAGGCACCAATCCATATAAAGTGTGTTTTCCCGCCACGTCAGAGGCATGTTGTCGACACGTCCGTGACAGGTGGAGCAGCCGATTCCCTTGTGGATATGGATACTATGGTCGAAATAGACGAAGCCGGGAAGATTATGGACTCGCGTCCATTGGATAGATTTACCCGTGAGGAAACTCTCTTTGACCGGCGCCAAAACCCCGCTGTCCGGCCAAATTTGAGTGTGACAATTCATGCAGGTTTTGGTCGGCGGCAGGCCGGCGAAAGAGCTTTCCTCTACCGACGTGTGGCAATAGCGGCAATCGATCCCGGCGTCACCGACGTGATGCTTATGACTGAAAGGCACCGGCTGGCCACGCGCCACGCCGACATCGGTGATGTAGGGGGATTCATGGATCGCCGCCAGTGCCGCAACCCACGCAAAAAGAAGAGCTAACCCGCCGAAAATACTGAGCCTGGAGATCGTGTTCGTGCTGCGGTGAAAAATTTGCGACATGAAAGCCTTTAGCGCTCGTCACGCGCACGACATCTTTCCACTGCGGAATCCGGGCTCAGTGAACGGCCGCGGTGTCGGTGTAATCCACTCTAAACGTGTCGTCGGGAGACAGTGCAAAAATCGCTCCAAGGAGAATGTGGAGCGGGGGTTGAGCCTTCAAACATCCTGAGTGGCAGGACTGTCAAATTTGCGCTAGAGGGGGATTCAGTTACGCGTAACAGCCGGGCGACTCGTGTCTTATCGCAGGCTGTTTTTTTCCTCGAACAACCGACATTGTTTGAACCGGGTTCGCGACGACGACCGGGTCGCCGCCCCTACGTCGTCAAGGCTTAGTGATGCTGCTTGAATTCGTTGACGCTAATTTCGTGTTTTCTCAGCAGTTCGTAAAAGTCCGTCCTGGACTTTTGCGCGAGCTTAGCGGCCTCCCTGGCCTTGCCGCCGCAAAGCCTTAACAAATTGATCAGATAACCCTTCTCAAATTCAAACTTGGCGTTTTTGTACGGCTTGATGGGCGCTTTCATACCGAGATTAATGAATGAGACCATGTCTTCCGAGGTCGCGTTCGGCGCCGAGTCTTTCGTTCGCAGAATCGAATCCGCGGTAATCATATCGTGCTGGGTTATCGCCAGCGCGTATTCCAGCACGTTTTGCAATTCTCGTACGTTTCCCGGCCAATCGTAAAGCATGAGCTTTTGCAAAGCCTCGGGCGTGAGGCCCTTAACGTTTTTTTTCATCTGTTGGGAAAATTTCTTAATGAACCGATCCGCCAAAACCGGAATGTCTTCCTTCCGTTCTCGTAGCGACGGCAGATGAATCGGAATAACGTGAAGTCGGTAGAATAAATCATGGCGGAAATTACCCTTTTGCACTTCCTCTTCTAGATCTTTATTCGTCGCGACGATAACTCGGACGTTGACCGAAGCCGGCTTCTCGCTACCGACGGGATAAAATTGACGGTCCTGCAAAACGCGCAGCAGTTTGGCCTGAATCGCCAGCGGCATATCGCCGATTTCATCCAAGAAAAACGTTCCATTATTGGCCTGGCTAAACAAGCCCCTTGTGGTCCTATCGGCGCCCGTGAAAGCTCCCTTTTCGTGACCGAAAAGTTCACTTTCCAGCAGGGGTTCCGGCAAAGCGGCACAATTGACGATGACAAAAGGCTTGTCTCTTCTCCCGCTGGCGAGATGAATGGCGGTGGCAATGATCTCTTTTCCCGTACCGCTCTCGCCCTGCAGGTACACGGTCGATTCCGTATCGGCGATTCGAGACACGGTATCCAACACGGTTCGCATTTTCTTGCTCTTTGCGACGATGTTGGTGAAGTCGGATGTTCCATCCAAGAGTCCTTTGAGTCGTTGGATCTCAAGGTTGAGCCTCCGGTTATCCAGCGCTCTTGAGATTTGCAAATGAAGTTCCTGCGAATTGAACGGCTTTGTGAGGTAACTAAAGGCTCCTTCCCGCATCGCTTCCACGGCGCTCTCGACGCTAGCATAACCCGTAAGTATGATCACCGGCATGTTGGGATTGATCAAATGCAATTCTCGCATTAACGATATGCCGTTACTGTCCGCAAGCCGAAGATCAAGGATGCACAGATCAAACATATTTTCCCTGGCCGCTTGGAGTGCGTCCGGTCCATTGGAAGCGGTCGCCACGTTGTAATCGGCGGACTGCAGCTTCAGGCGGACAAGCTCTATTAGATTTTGATCGTCATCGACGACCAGAAGGTTACCAGCCGACATGGATTACGTTTCCCTTTCTATCAAGCGCGCTGTCTTGTCCGTGCTGAAAAATAAACGGGGCTACCGCTTAAGAACATATTCCTATCACGTCCGCGCGCCGCTATTACGCAATTATCGCGATTCTCGCTTTTATAGGTTTTGATTACCTAGTCGATGTAATTGTTCACCCACCTGCAATCCCATTGAAGGATTGGAGCTGCTCACTTCGATGTCCAACGCGTCGCGGTGATCCAATCCTAGAAACGCGAGTATGCGCTTTCCTACAAATATGTAAGGAAAAGCCGCACACAGGGGGCGCTTTTTAGCCTTTTATTCGGATATCAATCAAATCGCAAGCAAAAACGTAACCAAATTAATTTCACCATTGAAGGTACAGCGACTTCGACATCCAACCCGACTTGTGACGATCGTCACGACACCGATTTAATCGCTACGGGTTAATTCCCCGCTGCTTGCTGCGCCGCGATTCCGGCGTAGGATGGGTTGAGCGTTAGCGATACCCATCGTTCCCCCCCCGGTGGGTATCGGCGCTTTGCGACTCCACCCACTCTACAATTTCGCTCGAAGTGCGTTTTCTTCGATACCCCGCTGCTTGCGGCGGGGTTCTTCATTATTTGTGAGCCATTGTAAAAGCCTTGCCGAAGAGTCTGAAATTTCCCTCGCAAGTGTCGCTAAAGTTCCACAACCATGACGCCGATTTCGCATCGGCCCCGATAATTCGTTGATATTAGAGTATCTTTCCCCGACACGCGCTTGGCACAGGATTTGGGTTAAACAACCATTGCTCGCGAATTGCGCAGGCGACTCGATTGGACCGGTTGACGCTGCATTCCGGGCAAAAAGATCAAAGAAAAAAATCGACGTGAGAATAGCGTAGTCGCAGTTGGAAACGCAGCGCTGGCTGGTGACCGAAAGAGTAAGACCGAAGGGCGGCGTGTCTCGAGAAAAGATCTTGCAGCCGATTGCGGAGCAAGCATTGCCGAGAAAACTTTCTCTCTACGGAATTAAGAAACTTGGCTGATGACTAAACCGGTCGGGCGCGGAAAGAATGGGACAATTCGTTTGGCGGCGATTGCTGACATTCACTGCAACAAGACCTCCCATGAACAAATGCGGGTGCTCTTTTCCCGGATTTCGGAGCAAGCCGACATTATTTTGTTGGGTGGCGATTTAGTCGATTACGGATTGCCTGAGGAAGCCAGTATCCTTGCCAAAGAGCTGGCAAGCATCAAGCTGCCCATTTTGGGGGTGCTCGGCAATCACGAGTTTGAATCGGGTAGGGAAACCGAAGTGCGCCGAATTTTATCTGAAGCCGGCGTAGTTATTCTCGATGGTGACGCGTACGAAATCGGCGATATTGGCTTCGCTGGCGTGAAGGGTTTCGCGGGAGGCTTTGGGGAGCGGGCGCTACAGCCCTGGGGCGAGAGCAGCGTCAAATCCTTTGTTCATGAAGCGATCAGCGAAGCTCTCAAGTTGGAGTCGGCGCTGGCCAAACTGAGAACCGAGCGCCGAGTCGCGTTGCTTCACTATTCACCCATTGAATCTACCGTAAGAGGCGAGCCGGAAGCGATTTATCCTTTTTTGGGATCGAGCAGACTGGAAGAACCTCTGAACCGTTACCCGGTTAATGTCGTCTTCCACGGCCATGCCCATCACGGCAGTCCCGAAGGACGAACGAAAGGCGACGTTCCGGTCTACAACGTCGCCATGAAACTTTTGCAGGCTAAGTTTCCAGACCGACCTCCATTCAGGGTCGTTGAGATTCCGGGAGCCTGAATCCAATGCAACTTTTAGAGAAATCAGTCGATGGTTATTCGTTCTACCGTCGCGTCCTGCGAACACTGAATACGCGCGGGGTCCAGTATCTCGTGGGCGGCGCGCAAACGCTGGAAAACTTTACGGGCATTACCCGCAAAGTGAAGGACTTGGATATCTACGTCCGTCCGCAGGATGTGTCATTGACTTTAGACTCGCTCTTCAGCGCCGGCTATCGAACTGAGATTAGTTTCCCACATTGGCTCGCCAAGGCCCGTGAAAGAAAGTTATTTGTCGACATTATCTTCCGGTCGGGAAACGGCTTGTGTGAGGTCAACGATATTTGGTTTGAGCATGCCGTCGAAGGAAAGCTTTTCGGCATGCCGGTCCGATTCTGTTCGGCGGAAGAGATGATCTGGTCAAAGGCTTTCGTCATGGAGCGCGAGCGCTACGATGGCGCAGACATTGCGCACCTGTTGCGGTCATGCGCAGAGCAGATCGACTGGCAGCGTTTGCTCTTTCATTTCGGGCCCTACTGGCGCGTTCTGCTCAGTCACCTGATTCTTTTCGGCTTCATCTATCCGGGGGAGCGCTCGTTGCTACCGGATTGGGTACTGAGACAACTGCTCGATCGATTGCAGAACGAAACCGATATCACCGGCCCTTTGCTAAAGCTGTGTCAAGGTACACTACTCTCACGAATCCAATATACCACGGATGTTGACAACTGGGGTTATCAGGACGCTCGACTCCAGCCCTTCGGGCCTATGCAACCTGAAGAAGCCGCCCAATGGACGGGGGAGGCGGCGAAAGCATCAAGCTCATTGGCATGAACGCGATGTTTCATTGTTGCGAGAAAAGGAGAAAAATTATGAAACAAAGTAGACCGGTATTCTCAGCTTTGATGCTGACCGGGGTTCTGGGTCTGAGCGCATCGTTGGTTTGGTCCCAAGGCAAACCTGCAGATCGCTCCAGCCCAAGCGCTCCGGGAGGCGGAGAACAAGAGCTAGGATCCCCGAGTGGCAAGGGTGGCGGGCTGAAGTCCAGTGACACAGCCCGAGAGAAGCGCGCTGGTGTCGAAAGTTCCGCCAGCGCAAAGCAGGGGCAATGGAGTCAAGATGAAATCAAGACGGTCCAGGAAGCGTTAAAGGGCAAGGGCAACGATCCTGGGCCTGTAGACGGCATCATGGGTCCGCAAACACAAAAGGCAATTCGCGAATTTCAGCAGGCGAGCGGCCTGAAAACCACCGGAAGATTAGACGCTGAAACTGCGACAGCGCTGGGAGTCAAGAGCGGCTCCGCCCCGATGGAAAAAGGATCTTCCTCGATGGAAAGGGAGCCGTCGTCGAAGAGCCCTGCTAAAGCGCCGATGGGCAATGAGCCCTATCCCAAGAACAAATAAGCACTCGCTTTCGATTGAAACATCGCGTTCAAATACGGCCGGGAACGATCTAAGACGGTTGTTCCCGGCTGTATGCGTCATCGAAAGTTGCAGGACTGAGGACCAGGCATGCTTCGGTGATGAGGCAGGATCTGTCCCCAGTTCAGAGGTAGAAAAGCATTGTCTTCGTTGCGCAAGGTTTGCCCCTCGCTCACAGCGTCACTTTCCCACTGCGGAATCCGGGATAATAAATAAATCAGCACGGGTGTCAGTGTTTACTGTCGATTTGTCGGTAAAGCCCATACAAATTCTCGACCGTGTTTGTTCCAAGCCGGCAAAAGTCTTTGATTGTCAATCATAAGCGCAACCGATCCATTTGGCATACGATTTGAGTACTCCCCGCGTGACTTTTCAGAAGAAAGGCCATCGAGCTACCAAATCAGCGCATTCGAGTTTGACGATCGACTCCAAGATCAAGGTCAAACGAGCGGGATAGAGAAAACACAGCTTAGTCGCATTGCTCAACCAGGAGGAGGATAGATGAATCACCAGGGCACGAGGATCACCCGCCGAACGCTTCCACGCGATGCATCTTATCATAATCCGAAGGATTCGCCTCTTTGCGGGCTCGTGTTGGCAGGCGGGGAAGGAAAACGGCTTCGTTCGTTCATCCATCTTCTGCGTCAAGATTCGTTGCCCAAGCAATACGTCAATTTTATCGGGCGGCGTTCTATGATGGAGCACGCGCTTCATCGCGCGGAGACGCTGATTCCCTCCAACCGCGTCTTTGTCATCATCAATCAGGGGCATTTGAATTTTCCGGAGGTTGCCGAGCAGGTATCCCGACGCCCTCCGGAAACCGTCATCGTTCAGCCCGAGAATAAGGAAACCGGGCCGGGGATTCTCTTCCCTTTGATGCATATTGCAAAGCGTTATCCGAATGCCATCGTTGCGCTCTTACCATCGGACCACTTCGTTTTGGAGGAAGAGGAACTGATGCGTTGCGTGCGTCTGGCTTACCTTCTTGTCAGGCGAGATGCGTCCCGCGTGGTAATGCTGGCGGTCGAGCCGGACCACGACGAGTCCGAATACGGCTACATTTTGCCGCACAGGAAGCTCAACAGCGGCAAGAGGCTCGCCTCAACCATATCGTCTTTTGTCGAAAAGCCCGACCCCAGCCAGGCTCGACAGCTCATGCTCGGCGGGGCGTTGTGGAACACCATGATAATGGTTTTTAAAATCGACACCCTCGTGCATTTGGTTAAAGACATTTCACCCGCATTGTGCGATGTGTTTCGACCCGTCTACCAGGCCATCGGAACTCCCGATGAAGAGACGGTCATGCGCGAGACTTACCAGCGATTGACGCCGATAAACTTCTCGAAGGCGATAGTCGAACCGCTCGTCCAAACGCATCCTTCCAGCCTGCTGGCGCTCCCGGTCCGAAATGTGTTGTGGAGCGACTGGGGCTCGGAGAGCCGCGTCATGGAAGTCCTGCGAAAGACCGGTTACGCGTCACGCCTCAATGGTCTGGCAACCGCCACGCAGCAACCTCGGACGATGGCGCGCGACTCCGAGCCGCCTTTCTTTGAACGATCCCAAACACCGAAGAGCGTTCGCGTCAAAAACCGATCGAGGGAAACGCAACAGCGCGCGCTGAGAATGGCGCCCGGGAGCGCGTTGTAGTCCGGGCGCGGAACTTTGAAACAAAACGACTGCCCGGATTTTTCGCCATATTCTCTGGGAACGATTTTTTAAAATAACTAAGGAGGCGGGTCCGATGAAAAAATATTTAGCGCTATTGACGCTCTTAAGCCTGAGCCAATGGGGCTGTGAATTCTTGGGGGGAGCGGCGGTGGGCAGCTTGGCTACCGGCGCGGGCTATGAATACAACGCCAAACGGCAAATGGATAAACTCGAAGACGATTATAAACATGAACGAATAACCCGGAACGAATACGAAAAGCGCAAAGCTCAAATAGAGAAGGGCTCGATCCTCTATTGATCGGTGGGGCGGAGTTTCTTGGCCCTACCGACTATTTTCAATCGGCGGAGGGTTTTATGTTGATAGAGGCGAAATTTTCATCGGTGCTGGCGCCGCTGGTATCGGCGGTGTTGGCAATCCTTCTTTCGCTCAACGCCTGCACCGCGATGACCGGCCAAACCGCGGGGCAATACCTCGACGATTCGACGATCACGGCGTCCGTCAAGGCCAAGTTGGTCGCTGTCAAGGCTTCCAATCTGACGCGCATCGATGTCGACACCACCAACCACGTGGTTTCGCTTAACGGTGTTGTCGAGTCGCAGGATCAGAAGCAGCGCGCCGAACAGCTCGCCATGCAAGTGAGCGGCGTAAGAGGGGTCGAGAACAATCTGCAAATTCAGAATCCGCAGTAACGTCGAGAAGGTGACGGCCGGGACCCATGGTTGACTTCGATTGCGGCCGGGCGCGGCGCTGCGGGAAAGCGTTCGGTGACGAGGCGGGGCACCCTTAAGGATTCTTACGATGCTTTGGAGAATCATTCTCGCTTTTTTGGTTCTTTACTCGTTGGGAATGATCGCCTTCCAAGGCCTCGGCCTATCGATACTACTCCTGCTTTCTCTCGTCGCGTTGTTGCTCGATATCATAGGCGAAGCTGATCAACGATGGAGCCGGGATTCGCGGAGGACGGGCTTATGAAACCTATCACGCTTATCGGGATCTGCTTAATCTTACTTGGGATCGCGGCATTTATCCATCAGGACATTACATACACGACCTATGAGAAAGTTTTGGACTTCGGACCGATTCAAGCGACTGCGGAAAAAGAGAAAACGACTCCCTTGCCGCCGTTGTTCGGGGGGATAGCCCTTGGGGGTGGAATCCTGTTAATGGCGGCTGGCTATAAAAAACGGTAATTGTTTTAAGCAATAGTTTCCCTTTGCCGGAAATCCCATGAACAAATCTTATCAAGCCAAAAAATACAATTTGCGCGGCCTTCAAGGCCAGATGCCGCCCAGCAGACGGTGTTTCCCGTTTGGCGAACAGTCACCGAGGAGCGAGACACGCGATTTCCAAGGAGGGATTTATGAGTAAATTTGTTCTTTTATTCTTATCAGCGGTTTGGGTATCCCTGCCGGTTAACGGCATGGCGGCTTACGAAGGCGGCGATGTGAAAGACGGCGGTGCAATCTCCGGTAGCGTAAAATTCAAGGGCAGCGCCCCGGCGCCTAAGAAATTGGATGTCGGCAAGGACAAAGAGGTCTGCGCCAAGACACCCAAGACGGATCAGTCTCTGGTCGTCAACGGCGGCAATCTAGTGAACGCCGTGGTAACGATCACGGATATCAAGAAGGGCAAGAAGATCGAGCTTAAGAAGGTTCAACTCGACCAGAACGGCTGCGAATATAAACCGCACGTCTTGGCATTCCCGGCGGGCTCGACGGTTGAGATTCTGAATCCTGACGGAATACTCCACAACATCCATTCTTACAGCAAGGTCAACAGCCCATTTAACCAGGCCCAGCCCAAGTTTAAAAAGACCCTGGCCGTAAAGATCGAGAAGCCCGAAGCTGTCGAGGTGAAATGCGATGTCCATGGTTGGATGCAAGGGTGGTTGGTGGCGACGGAGAATCCCTATTTCGCGGTGACCGACAACTCCGGGGGCTTCAAGTTGACCGATGTGCCCGCAGGGACCTACACCGTGGAAGTCTGGCACGAGAAGCTCGGCAAGAGCAGCCAGAAAGTTACGGTGAAAGCGAAAGAAGAAGCCAAGGTCAGCTTCGAAGTGGCGGGCAAGTAAACCGCTAATCGACTGTTGCATGCACGGCGCTCGAATCGAAATTGGATAAATAATGCTTGCGTATCCGACAGAGCTATTTATGAACGAAGCCGTCTTGGTTGTCGACGATGAAGAAAATCTCCTTATTCTTCTTGATCGCGTTTTAAGCAAGGAAGGATTTCAAGTCGCGACGGCGCATAACAGCGAAGCTGCGCTGGATCTGTTCACACAGGGCGATTTTCGCTTGGCCATCCTTGACATCAAAATGTTTCCCATCGATGGAGTAGCCCTGCTCGCGGAACTCAAAAAACGCTCCCCTGCAATTAAAGTGATCATGATCACGGCCTACCCTACTGAGGACAGCCGCGACGAATGTTTTCGCAGAGGCGCCGCCACGTACCTCACCAAACCGCTGGACATCCGGGAATTGAAAGACACCCTGCGTAGCCTGGCGGATAGCTAAAAGGCGCTTTGCGCGCAAACCCTTGTCGGCCTGTCATCGTTCTGACGGATCCCGAGGGACAAAGCATCGACCCAACGGGATCAACTCCGTCGGCGCGCGGGTGGAGGCGGTCGATGGAAACCAGCACCGAGGGGGCCTGGCAATGACCGTTTGGAGTGAGTAGGATAAAGCATGCGTTGAAGCGGTAGAACCTCCACCGACAGCGCTATGCGAGAGCATTATGGCGACGCCAGATTCGAAATTGATCGTCGTCGGTATTGGCGCCTCGGCCGGCGGACTGGAAGCGTTGAAAGAGTTCTTCGCGGCCATGCCCGCCGCCAGCGGCCTGGCTTTCGTGGTGATCCAGCACCTGGACCCGACTCACGTCAGTTACATGGCCGATCTCCTGGCCAAAGGCACGGCGATGAGCGTCGTCCCAGCCGAGCACGGGACGGCGGTGGCCGCCGACACCGTCTATACGATTCCGCCCAATAAGTTTCTTATGATCCGCGGCGGCCGCCTCTGTCTTAGCGAGCCGGAGAAGCGCGACGGCATACGCATGCCTATCGACTTTTTCTTCCGCTCTCTGGCCGAGGATCAGCGCGACAATGCCGTCTGCGTGCTGCTTTCCGGGAGCGGCTCCGACGGCACGCAGGGATTGCGCGAGGTGCGCGCCGGCGGCGGCATGACCCTCGTGCAACACCCGGAGACCGCCCAGTTCGACGCCATGATCAAGAGCGCGATCGCCACCGGCATGGTCGACCGCGTGCTGCCGCTGCGCGAGATCCCCGAGGCCATTCTCGGATACCAGCGGCGAGCCTACGCCGACATCAAAACCGATGAACAGGCCAGGCTCGACACGTTCGACGCGATTCTCGACTTGCTGGCGACGCGCAGCGAAAACGATTTCACCGCTTACAAAAAAACCACCCTGCTGCGGCGCGCCGATCGGCGCATGGGCATCAATCGTCTCGCGTCGCTCTCCGACTATCTGCGCTTTCTGCAAACCCGCCCGGACGAGATCGACCAGCTCGCCAAGGACATGCTGATCGGCGTCAGCAGCTTTTTCCGCGACCCCGAAGCGTTCGAAGAGCTGCGCCGGAGCGTCATCGCGCCGCTGGTTCGGGAGCGCGCCGACGGCAGCTCGCTGCGGGTGTGGGTGCCCGGTTGCGCGACCGGGGAGGAAGCGTATTCGATCGCCATCTCGCTATCGGAAGAGCTCGAGGCCGCCAACAAGCGCTGCCCGCTGCAAATTTTTGCCTCGGATATCGACGGCGACGCGTTGAAATTCGCGCGCGACGGGATCTATCCGCAGAGCATCGCCGCCGACGTGTCGGAGCCGCGCCTGAATCACTTCTTCATCAAGCAAGACACCGGTTATCAGGTCGGCAAGCCGCTGCGCGACTCGGTGATCTTCTCGGCGCAAAATCTGCTTACCGAAGCGCCGTTCTCAAAGCTCGACTTGATCAGTTGCCGCAACCTCTTGATCTACATCGAACCGGCCGTGCAAAGGAGGCTCCTCTCGGTGTTCGCCTTTGCGCTGAACAGGGACGGATATTTATTCTTGGGCAACGCCGACGGCATGGTCGCCCAGAGCCCGCTCTTTAGCGCGGTTTCCGCCAAGTGGCGCATCTACCGGCGCGACAGCCGCGCGCCCTCCGGGATAGCGGAGTTTTCGTTTTCACTCGGCGGGAAAACCTGGGGCATCGATCCGTTGCGAAAACGGGAGGCTATCCCCTACGCCAACCTTTCGGAGTTCAATCAAGAGGCGATCCTCAAGCATTTCGACGCGAGCGTTGTTCTGATCGACGAACAAGGCAACATCCTGTACTTCTACGGCTCGACCGGCAAATATATCGATCATCCGACGGGCGAGGCGAGTCTAAACTTGCTTAAGATGATCGAAAACAGTCTTACGGCGAAGTTCCGTCTCGCCCTGCGCGAGGCGGTCAAGGACAACCGGCCGGTCACCCTCGATCGGCTCCGGTTTAACCGCGCCGGCTCCAGCCTTGTTGTCGACGTCACGATCAGACCCGTAACCGCCCGTTCGAAAGATATCCGGCTGTTCGCGGTCATCTTCGTGGAGGCGCGCGAGCGGGCGCCGGCGCTTCCAGAGAGCGTCGCGCCCGCCGACGGCGGCGACGATGAGCCGGTGGTGGCGCAGCTCGAATCCGAGCTGAAAACTCTGAAGGCCGAATTTCAGGCGACGATTGACGACCACGAAACCTCCACCGAAGAGCTCAAGGCGGCCAACGAAGAGATCCTCTCGATCAACGAAGAGTTGCAGTCCACCAACGAAGAGTTGGAAACCTCGAAGGAAGAGATCCAGGCGGTCAACGAAGAACTGAACACCGTCAACAACCAGCTCAATCAGAAGGTCGAAGAGCTCACCGAGGTCAATAGCGACCTGGTCAACTTTCTCAACGCTTCGGAGGTGGCGACGATCTTTCTCGACAACGAGCTTCGCATCAAACGCTTTACCCCATCGGCGCAGAACCTCATGAGCCTGATCCCCTCCGACCTGGGCCGGCCCGTCGGTCACATGACGCACAAATTGACCGGTCTGGATCTCGTGGCGGATGCCCTGGGCGTGCTCCGCGGCCTTGCCCCGGTAACAAAGGAAGTGCAGGCAGCCGACGGCCGTTGGTACGCAATGCGCTGCCTTCCCTACCGCACCCTCGACAACAAGATCAATGGGGCGATCTTAACCCTCAACGACGTCACCCAGCTAAAGCAGTCGGAGGTGTCGATGGAGGAGGCGCGCAATTTCGCCGAGAGTATCGTCGAGACTGTGCGCGAAGCGCTCCTGGTCCTCGATCGCGATCTGCGCGTGGTCTCAGCCAACTGGGCGTTCTATAGAACATTTCAGCTGACCCCGCAGGAGAGCCGGAACCGCTCGATCTTCGAGCTCGGCGATCGCCAGTGGGATATCCCGCAGTTCCGCAAGCTGCTCGAAGAGACCGTGTCGGAGAATAGAGAATTCAACGACTACGAGGTGGAACATGACTTTCCCGCCCTCGGCCATCGCAGCATGCTCCTGAACGCCCGTAGGATCCAACACGCCAACCGGCCCACCGAACTGATCCTGCTGTCGATCGACGACATCACGGACCGCAAGCGCTTGCAGGGACTGCTCGCCAGCGAAGAGCAGTTGCGCCAACACGCCGGCGAGCTGGAGCAGCAGCTCATCGCCTCGGGGCGCCTGGTTTCCCTGGGCGAGATCACCGCTTCGATGGCCCACGAGTTCAATAATCCCCTCGGGATCGTTATGGGCTTTGCCGAAGATCTTTTGAGCGAAATCGATCCGGCGAGCCCGCACTATCAGCCGTTGAAAATCATCGACGAGGAGACCAAGCGCTGCCAAAAGATTATTCAAGAATTGATGGCATTCGCCCGCCCCAGGCCTGTGTCGCGTCACGCCATCGATATCGCGGCCGTCATCGACACGACGCTGCGCATGATCGACAATCGTTTATTTAAACAAAAAGTGACGTTGACAAAGGACCTGCGGGCGGACCTGCCGCGGATTCAATGCGACGAGCAGCAGATCGAACAATTACTGATCAATCTCTATTTAAACGCGCTCGACGCCATGCTCAATGGCGGATCGCTCACGGTGCGGGCGGGGCTGGAGCGGGGCGACGATTCACAGTCGATGGCGGCGATCACCGTCGCCGATTCCGGCGCGGGAATTGACGAGCAGGATCTGCCGAAAATATTTCAACCTTTCTTCACGGCGAAAAAGAAAACCGGATTGGGACTGGGACTATCCATCTGCCAGCGCATCGTCAATAATCACGGCGGGCGCATCGACGTCCAAAGCCGGCGCAACGGCGGCACAACTTTCAAAATCTCCCTGCCGGTCGAGCGCCAATCGGAATGAACCTGCCGGAGAACCCATTGAATGAGACTTCGCGGTCGTCGGCCCAGGATTGGCTTGGCGGAGCGCGGTGGCCGAATATCATCGAGCTGTTGCCCGCGGCGGTGTACGTCTGCGACGCCCCGTCTGGAATTATCACCTACTACAATCCGCGGGCGGCCCAGTTGTGGGGGCGCGCGCCGGCCGTCGGCGACACCGACGACCGCTTCTGCGGAACGTTCCGCCTTTACCGCCCGGACGGCTCTCCCCTGCCCCACGATCAAACGCCGATGGCGCAGGTGCTCGGCGGAGCTCCGCCGGCGCGCAACCAGGAGATCGTCATCGAACGACCCGATGGCTCGCGCATTACCGTTGCCGTCAATATCGATCCGATCAAGAACGCCGACGGGAAAACCGTCGGCGCGATCAACGTTTTTCAGGACGTGAGCCAGGAAAAGCGGTTGTCCGAGGCATTGCAGCAGAGCGAAGAACGGCTGCGGCTCGCCACCCAGACCGGCAAGCTGGGCATCTGGGACTGGGACATCGTCGCGAACCGGGTCTCATGGAGCCAATCGTTGTACGCGATCCACGGCGTATCCCCGGACCGCTTCGACGCCACCGTCGATGCCTTTGCCGCACTGGTGCATCCCGACGACCGCGAGCGAGTTTCACGAGCGATCCAAAAAGCCATTGCCGACGACGCGCCGTACGAGCTCGAGTTCCGCATCCTTCGGCCGGACGGCAAAATCGTCTGGGTGTTTACCAATGCCACGGTCATGCGCCTGGGCGGGCGGGCGGTGCGGATGATCGGCGCCACCATGGACATCACCGAGCGCAAAAACGGCGAGGTCGCATTGCGCCAGAGCGAGCGGGTCTATCGCGGCATCGGCGATTCAATCCCTTACGGCATCTGGATCGGCGACGACGCCGGACGCAATGTTTACACGAGTGAGGCCTTCCTCAAATTGGTCGGCTTGACGCAAGAGCAGTGCGCTGACTTCGGCTGGACCGCGGCGCTCCATCCGGACGACGCGGCGGAGACGCTCGCAAGCTGGCAAGAGTGCGCGCGCACGGGCGCCGCGTTGGAACGGGAGCACCGGTTCAAGGGCGTGGACGGACAGTGGCATCCGGTGCTCGCCCGCGGCGTGCCGATCAAAGACGAAGCGGGAAACGTCACGGCATGGGTCGGCATCAATCTCGATATCGGCAACCGCGTCCGCACCAGGGCGCTGGCCCGCCAACAGGCCGAGATGTTGGAGCAGACCCACGACGCGATATTCCAGTTCGAGCTTTATGGCGGCATCGTTTACTGGACGCGCGGCGCCGAAAAGCTGTACGGTTTCAGCCGCGACGAAGTGCTCGGTCGAGTGGCCGCGGAGCTGCTGCGGACCGATTGTGTAGGCGGCATTCAGGCGGTCAAGGCGGCATTGGAGCGCGACGGGCATTGGAGCGGCGAGCTGACACATACCACGCGCGACGGCCGTGAGGTTATCGTCGAGAGCCGGATGCTGCTGTGGCGGCAGGCGGACGGCACCCCGGTCGTCATCGAGGCCAACCATGACATCACCGACCGCAAGCAAATGGAGCGGGCGTTGCGCGAAAGCGAACAAATGCTCAGAGTGCAGGCGCGGGAGCTGGAGCAACAACTGATCGCTTCGGACCGATTGGTCGCGCTCGGCGAGGTGACCGCTTCGATGGCCCACGAGCTCAATAATCCGCTGGGCATCATCATCGGTTTTATCGAAGACATGCTGAGCGGCAAGAAACCGTCGGACCCGGATTTTCGCGCTTTACGGATCATCGACGAGGAATCCCAGCGCTGCAAGAAAATCATCGCCGACCTCATGGAGTACGCCCGGCCGCGAAGCGCGGAAATGTCGTCGACCGACGTCCCCGTGCTGATCGAAAAAACCTTGAACCTGGTGGAAAATCACCTCTACAAGCAGAAAATAGAAGCGGCGAAGGAGCTCGCCGCCGATCTGCCGAAGATTCACGCCGACTCCCAGCAGCTCGCACAGGTTCTGGTCAATCTCTTTCTGAACGCCATCGACGCCATGCCTCAAGGCGGCCGGCTGAAAGTCGTCGCAAAGACCGTGAAGGAAAGCAAGCAACCGATCGTGATCGAGGTGGCGGACAGCGGGCACGGGATCGAGGGGTCGGAGCTGGCCAAAATCTTTAAACCTTTCTATACCGCGAAGAAGCGCAGGGGTCTGGGATTAGGCCTGCCGATTTGCGAGCGCATCATCAAGAACCACGGCGGCCGGTTGGAAGTCGACAGCGTGCTCAATCATGGAACCACGTTTCGGATCTATTTGCCGTTGCGCCAAGAAGCGACGAAGGGTTGACGCCACGCGCGTTCGAGTCGCACATCCCGCTTTACGGCCGGCGAAACTCGTCGGCCCTTGCGACGGCGCGGCACCCCGCTTGCCGTCGACTACATTCGAACCAACCCCAAGATACCCGTGATGATCAGATACAGAGCGACCACGTAGTTTAACAATCGCGGCATCATTAGAATCAATATCCCGCAAATCAAAGCCACCAAGGGCTGCAACGCGATGTACAGCTGCACGGTTTGTCCCTCCACTGCGTTGATCGAACGGCCGTTGCGAAACGCCTAATCGTCAGATTATTTTTGCCCCTTCGCCGCTTCCGCCGACTCGGAAAGTATTTCGATTCTGACGGGCGCAGTACCCGAGTCGATCATATCCAGCGTCCTTGCGGCGCTCTCCGAAAGGTCGATGATGCGACCTCGCACGAACGGGCCGCGATCGGTGATCTCGACCACGACGGAGTTGCCGTTGTTCAAGTTCGTCACCTTGACCCTGCTGCCGAGAGGAAGAGATTTATGGGCCGCGGTCAGGCGCGACTGATCGAATATTTTACCGCTCGCGGTTTTTTCGCCGTGAAAGCCGGGCCCGTACCACGACGCTGCCCCCACCAGGGTCGGTTTTCCTCGCCGCCGGATCGTCGGGTCGGGTCGCACTTCGGGTTGGGGGGCGACGACGTTGGCGCTCTCTGGGCTTGCGGGCGACCTGCCAACCCGTTCCGGCGCCACCGACGGCGCTTCGATTTTCGCCCTCCCATCCAAGGAACCCGACAGCATCGCGCAGCCTTGGTTCACGATGACGATCAACGACACGATGATCCCAGCGCGCCAATGCGCCGCATGCTGAAGCGCCCATTTGAAATAACGAAGCGAGCGCAGCTCGACGATTGGATCGCTCACGGCAGCTCCAACCCTGCGTCCTTGGCGACGCGGACAAACCCGGCAGGCGCTCCTCGTCGGGCATGCCTTTTGTCGAGCGCCGCGCGCAGCCGCTCGAGCGCTTCTGTGGGAGAACTTTCCTCGGGAATCAGCAACAGACGCCATCGGCGCAGGGCGCGCCCAATGCCGGTCCGGCTGGAATAAACCGATAACGGCGCCGAGAAAACCATCGGCACCGAAACCGGCAGCACCCACCACGCAAGCGCGGGATTGAGCCAAAAAAGCGCCGCGGTCCACACAAGACCGCAAACCATCGAAACCCCATGGCGGCGCAGCGCCTCCTTCCAACCGGTCGCCGTATCATCGCGGCATTGCGATCCCCACTTGATTCGCCGTCCCATGAGCGTCAAAAGAACAAACTTGGTATGAAACCACATGCGGATGGGCGCGAGCAACATCGAGAGCAAAATCTCGATGACCACGCCGAGGCCCAGCCGAAACGCTCCCCCGTAGCGAAAGGCTTCGCCCTTTCTTACGATCAATAGGAAGCTCAAGAACTTCGGCAAAAACAGCAACACCGCGGTGGCGCTGAGAAGCGCGACGGCCACCTCCGGATGCCACTGCGGCCAGAACGGAAAGAGGCTCGGCGCGGGCGAAAAATACACCGGCGGAATCAAAGACGCCGCGGCCACTTCGGCGGTGCTCAAGAACAAAAAAATAGTCCACAAGAAAGCCGACGCATAAGCCATGACGCCCATGGCCATGATAGCGCGATGACCGGCCCGAATGCCCTCGCCGAACAGCAAGCGCAAATGTTGCAGGTTGCCTTGGCACCAGCGCTGGTCTCGTTTCAACTCGTCGAGAATCGTCGGCGGCGATTCTTCGTAGCTGCCGGGCAGATCATAGGCCAACCAGACCTCCCAACCCATCCGCCCCATCAGTGCCGCCTCCACAAAATCGTGGCTCAGGATTTCGCCGCCCAGCGGCGGCGCGCCGGGAAGCCGAGAAAGTCCGCAATGTTTGATGAAAGGCTCGATGCGCAGAATCGCGTTGTGTCCCCAATAATAACTCTCTCCGAGCTGCCAGAAATGCAGGCTGGCGCTGAACATCGGGCCGTAAACGCGGCTGGCGAACTGCTGCGCGCGCGAACAGCGAATCGCGGTTGACGATGGTGGGCGCCGTCTGGATGATGCCGGCGCGGGGATGATCCTCCATCAGGCGAGCCAAGCGCACCAGGGTTTTGCCGGCCATGATGCTATCGGCGTCCAAGACGATCATAAAATCGTAATTCCGACCCCAGCGGCGCAGGAAGTCGGCGATGTTGCCGCTCTTTCGTTTGATGTTGACGCGGCGGTGGCGATAGAAGATTCGGCCGAATCCGTCGGCGGCCTGGCAGAGTTGTCCCCAGGCGATTTCTTCTTCGACGTGTTTTTCCGCATCCTGGGTATCGCTCAAAATATAGAAATCGAATTTTTCCAGTTGCCCGGTGTCGGCCAGCGAGCGGCAGCATGCTTCGACGCCGGCAAAGACCCGGCGCACCTCCTCGTCGCAGATCGGCACGGCGACGGCCGTGCGCGAGCGCAACCGCCGGCGGTCCGAACCCGCCGATAAATTTTCCGCCGAAACATATTTCGCCTTCCTCCAGAGCGTGCAGAAGCCGGCGATGCCGCTCCAAAACGAAAACGAGATCCATGAGAACAAGACGGCAAAGGTCGCCAGGATGGCCGTTTGCAACCCGCTGAGTTCAGGATGGGGGAAGGTGCGCGCAAGTGACCAGGTGGCCAACGCGGTCTGCGCCAGTACGAGAAGGCTTAGAATGATGCGGCGTCGCCGCGCCGTATGACTCCAGGCGGCTTCACGAGCGCCGCCGTTGGTTGCCGCCGCGGGCGGCGAGCGCCCGGCGTCGCCGCCCCGCTCGCCTGTAGGGGTCTCGCCGCGTTTGGCAATCCTGCGCCACAGCCAACCCAGAGCGCGGCGATCGAGCGGGCTCGGCACCATGGAAACACGCCTAACTCTTGGCATCGCAGCGAAGCGCGCGAAAGCATTGCCGTGATCACTTTTATAGACCTGCGCCTGGGCGGTGCCCGCGAGTTTTTCACCATCGGCCGGAGGAAAGAGCGTCGACTTCTCAGCGAATCGCCGGACGACCCGGCTCTCCGTTGGATCGACGGTCCGCGCGCGATAAATCGCGCCATCAGCCCCGCCGGGCGTCATGACGCCGCTCTGATTGCTTTGATCGTTCATGGCTCGAGCTGGTAGCTCCAGGTTTCCGTGAGAGCATTTCTGTCCTTCTCGAGAAGCGCGCGCAGTTCCAGCGGCTTCCCTTTCGGCGGCTTCACCTGAAAAGAAAGGCGCCAACCGCCGGTTACGCCATTCTTCACCAGGTGGTGCTGCATGAGTTGACCGTCGGGGCCGATCCTGATCGATGCGTTGACCGGCGCGCCTTCCGGCAGAGATTTGATTCTGGCGCCTTCAAAGTCAACGATGATTCTCTTCCAATCCTCCTTGTCGCCGTCGCCGATGCGCATTGCCGTGGCGCACCCCAGGGAGGCATCGAGCGGCTCATCGCTCTGAAAAGAAATCTTGTACGCCAGTTCAAACCCTTGTCCCGCGCTCGGCGATCTGCCGGAAATCCAATAGGCGACGATATTGTCATTGGCTTCTTTCTGGCTGGGAATTTCCACCAACTTCACCTGTCCTTTGCCCCAATCGCCGACCGGCGTGATCCAAGCGTTCGGTCGCAATTCGTGGCGCGTTTCCAGATCCTCGTAGTTATAAAAATTTCGGTCCCTCTGGAGCAGGCCAAAGCCGCGGGGATTTTCCAATGGGTAATAGCTGACGCGGAGCTTTTGCGGATTGCCCACAGGCCGCCATATCCGCTCGCCCGTGTTGGAGCGAATGAGCAGTCCGTCCGAATCGTGCACCTCCGGGCGCCAGTCTTGAGGCGGCCGCGGCTTCTGCTCGCCGTACAAAAACATGCTCGTGAGCGGCGCGAGGCCGAGTTCCTTGACTTTTTTTCTTTCGAATAGCCTGGCCTTGACATCGACGATCGTGCGTTCTCCGGGCCGAATAATAAATTCGTAGGCGCCGGTAATGCTCTGGCTGTCGAGCAGGGCAAAGACTTTCATCTCGCGCGCGTCGCGGGCGGGCCGTTGCAGCCAGAATTCTTTAAAGAACGGGAACTCCTCGCCGGACGGCAGGCCGGTATCGATGGCCAATCCCCGCGCCGACAAACCAAATACTTCATTCTTGGCCACCGCCCTGAAATAACTGGCGCCGGCAAAAACGATCACTTGGTTGTACGGGACTTTGTTATAAAAGGGATAGGCGAGCCGGAAACCCGCAAAGCCCAGATCCGCGGGTATCTTATCGGCGAATTTATTGCTGCCGTAGTTAAACAGCTTGGGCGAAAAAGCGACATTGTGGATCCCCGTGGCGTCCAAGACATTAAGCGCGACGGCCCGGTCATAATAAAGTCCGGGGTGGATGAACTGCACTTGAAACCTGCCCGCGTCTTTCCACAACGACCTGGCCACGTCGAAGCGGATATCACGATACTGATCATAGCTGAGTTGCCTTAAATAATCGGGCGCCGCCTGGGGCGGCTTGAATGTCTCGGTCGCGAGATTTTGCGCCAGCTTCGATACTTCACTAAAGCCGAAGCCGCGTTGGGCGCCGGCCAGCTCGCCGCAGAACGCGCCGAGTAAAAGCGCAAACATCAAGCCATGTTTTATCCAGGCTTGCGACAAAATATGATTCTTCACCCTTCTGGTTATTTTGCTAACAATCAGGACTAACCTTCAGAGAGAAATCCCGTCCGCCCGGGGAAAGAGCAAGAGATATGCCAGGGTTGTTAACAGTCAAAGATTGATCTTCTTGCTGTCGCTCCGTGTGCTTTCTTCTAGGGTCTCACTGAGGCCGTGCGTACGTTGCCGACAAAGCCGCCCGCCACTGAAGCTCATCGATGAGGTATTATTTACATCGACCCGGTAATTTTGCCGCCCGGCAAAAGGTCAATCCCTTGTCGATTTGAAGACATCGCAAAATCCTCCTTGTACAAATTTACCTACAAGTTTGTCGGTAAAATTCGCTCGCCGAAGAACGGGCAGTAGCCCGGTGATCCGAGCCCATTTCACCCGCCTGAAGGCTTCCGGCAGATTTACTGGAAATGATTCTAGTTTTTGTCGACCGAGAACGGAGTTTCAACGATTCTTTTTTTTCACAAAAACATCCCCGTTGGCCCATTCATTGCTCGCATTCAATGCGCAAGCACGGTTTGTCGGTGTTTGGCCGTTGCGTTCGGGTTATTGCAAAACAGGCGCGTGAAAAGCAACACACCCGTGGATCGTTTTTATGCATAAGTAAAAAAGGAGGAAACTTCTATGGGTCTCGATACCGAAGAGAGATCGATAACTCCAAGATATGCAGAAACGATCCATTCGCGGCATGGTCTCCAGCCCCACCATTTATACCTCGAAGTTTACGGAAGAAGTTCCTACCGGCAACCCGAGGTGCTGTTGATGAAAGCCGTCCTGGAGGATGCGATACACTCTTATTACAAATGTATATCCGGAAATACCCGACGCGAAAGACGCCTGTTCGCGGAAACCAGAGAGTGGTTTTTCAACGACAATAAGCCCGGGCTCTTTAGTTTCGAAAATGTCTGTGCAGTCCTTGGCTTAAGTTTAGGATACATCAGGTGTCGTTTATCGCGAGACAAAGGAGCGCGATCAAAATCCGTTACCCTGGCGCAACGCCGTCTTTCCCGACATGGACCCCTGAACCGGACCGCGGCGATTTGATCAACGAGTGTGGTGTCCCTAACGCTTCTTTACCTAAGAGGCTCCAACAGGGGCGGGCCTTGCGCCCGTGGTCAATGAGCCGGTGGCTTGACGGCCGCCACCCCGACCCCTTAGAGCCGGATTGTTCACGGCTGGGCTTGGCGACACCTTCACGTTCCTGTCCCCACGGGCTCCAGTCCCACCTCCGTTGGAGCCTGAAAGCAGGCCGTCTCGATGGTCAAGAGATTTCTGGGAAACTACATGAACATCGCATAGCGCCACGTTTACCAACTCACGACGATCCGATCGCGGACCTGCTTCACGCCGGGAACGCTCTTCGTGGCTCGCACGGCGGCGAGTTTTTGTTTTGGCGTCGCTACTCGGCCATCGAGGAACACGGTGCCGTCGCTGACCGATACCTGAACGCCCGTGAGGGCGCGCTGATGAATGGCCTTGTAAATTTCGATTTCCAGGTTTTGCGCCGTGACGGCGTCGAGGCGGGGGGCGTAGGTCGCAGGACCGCCATTGAAATGCTTCCGTTCATGCCGCGGTATCCTGGTTGAACCGATCGGAGGTGATTTTTCTTCCGCCTGAGGAAGGACGTCCGAGTCACGGGATTCCGTTGCGTCGGCACCCCGGGCGATATCCCCTTTCAGATCTTGCGTTGAGGGTGAGGAATTTTCTGGTTCGGGCGCGACCCGGGAGACGTTATCGCTGGTTTCAATTGGCTTGGCTGGCGACGGCGGCGCCGCGGAGCGAGGTTTATAATCTTCTCGGACCCAGGCCGCCAGCTTTTCGACCGATTCGTAAACAGCCGGAAGAGGCCATTGGCTTTGCGGCACGCTGAAAAACAGAATGACGGCACCCATCATAAAGAAGGCCGAAATGACGCCGCGCGCACGCGCCGATGCCGGCCGCGTCCTCTTAGCGGATCGCTCGCTATCATAGCGCGGCTCGAATTCCGGCCGCAGCCGCTCGTCGTCGACAACCGCGGTCGATCTTCGGTCGCGAGCGGGATGAAACGTCTCATCGCCCTCCGCCGAGGCTTCCGGGACCGAATGCATCTTGACGGCGGCTCGTGAACTATTGAGGAGTTGCAAGTCATGCGCGGCGTCATCGATCTCCTCAACCGTGACCCGGTGTTTGGAAGTCGCGTAGGCGGTCAGCAGAGCATTATCGCAGATGACGTTGATCAGCCGCGGAATCCCTTGCGAGTAAAGCGCGACTCGCTCTACGGCTCCGGCATCGAAAAGATCGCGCTGTTTATAATCGATTGCAGTGAGTCGCGAATCGATATAGGCGCCGACTTCATCCGCTTGTAACGGCCTGAGCCGGCAGCGCAGAGCCACCCGTTGTTTAAGCTGGAAGAGTCCGGGTTGATCGAGCTTCTCCGCAAGACCGGGCTGACCTATCAAGACAGTCTGGAGGAGTTTTTCCGTATCCGTTTCCAGGTTGGAAAGGAGCCGTAGCTCTTCGAGCATCGTGTCGCTCAGGTTTTGAGCTTCATCGATCATCAGCGAAACAATTTGACCGCTCTCGAACTGTCGCAGCAGATAGTCGTTGAACCGCGCCATCATCGTCAATCGATCTTGTCCCGAACCCGTCAAGCCCAGATCGTTCAACGTGAAGCGTAGCATCTCGCTAAAGGTGAGATGAGGATCGAAAATGCAAGCCGTTTGGACTCTGGGCTCAAGGTTGTACATCAGCCTTTTCAACAGAGTCGTCTTGCCGGTTCCCGGCTCGCCTGTGACAACGATGAATCCCTTTCGGGCATCGATCCCGTAACAAAGCGTAGCATAGGCTTCTTCGAAATTGGGATTGGTAAAGAAGAACCGAGGATCCGGCGTGACTTTAAACGGCAATTCGCTAAACCCGAAGTGCTCCTTGTACATGACTTCTAACCGAGGTTAAACGGGCGACATGTCTTCGGCGAGACTTGCTCACCGCAACGGTTCGAAAAAAGCATCCTCTTTGTGAACATATCCGCGGACCTTGTTCGGCTCCAGGGAACGTATTTGCAAATAGTCGCCCACCCGGCCGATCAATTGAATCCTGGTGCCGGCGCCCAGCGTCTCAATAATCTCGGCGTCAGACGTTGGCTTGTTCCGAACGAAGGAATTGGCAACGACCTGAAACCTCTTTTCAGACGAGTATGACTTCCGGTTCTCTATGTTTTGACGCCCAGGTCGTGGGCGCGGAACCGTCGGCGAGTTCCCGGCGCGCTCGCTGCGTTTTGGCGTTTGTTTGGACTGGGCCCGATGATCGTCCTGATCGCTGGCCACCGCTTTCGCATCACCGTGCCCTGCCTCTGTCGATGGTTCGAGATTCGATAGCGAGTCCGATTTTAGCGACGCGGAATTTTCGGGACGCTGATTTTCCACGACGTTTCCTTCGTCGTCGACATTTTCTCCCAGTGCGTGCGTGATCAGCAAGCGGGGACTCTCTCTGGAAGGCGGCGCGAAAACCCGTTTAATTTTTCCGAGCCCATCGGCGACGCGCGATAGGTAGATTGGGCGCTGCTCAGGCGACAGGAATAGAATCGCTCCGGTCAGGACAAGGGCAAGGGTGGTTACCCATGCGACCGACGACCCTCTCAATCTGTGGTGGTCGATGGCCGGGATTCGCCCCGGGCCGCTTTGCGCGCCGCTCTCGGAAGTAATCCGCCAGCAATCTTTAGCGGGCTCTTCGCCTCTCCCGCTCATACCCGCGGACTCGGCAACGTCGCAGGCTGCGTTCAATTCCGGCCTTTTCGTGGAAACGGCCCGCGCCGGGGAGGGAGCAGGGTCTCGAAGCTGAAGCTCATCGGCAACCTCCTCGATCACTTCAGCGCCGATTACGGTTCGAGAGGTTGCGTAGGCGATGAGCAAGGCATTATCGCAAATAATATTGATGAGCCGGGGAATACCTTTCGAATATGCGGCAATCCGCTCGATCGTATCCGTCGGAAACAAATCCTTTCTGCCGCCACTAACCGCTTTAAGCCGCATCTCGATATAAGAGCCCACCTCATCAAGCTTGAGCGGTCGCAATCGGCAACGGTGAACCACGCGCTGTCTGAGTTGAACGAGCTCGGGTTGATTTAGTTTTCGATCTAGTTCAGGTTGGCCCATCAGTATAATTTGAATGAGCTTTATTTTATCGGTCTCCAGGTTGGAAAGCAGTCGAAGCCCTTCCAGCGCCTCGCCGGCAAGGTTTTGCGCCTCGTCGACCAGCAACGAAACGATGACACCTCGCCTTGCCTGCTTGATGAGGTAATCATTGAAATCGCTTACCAGCGTCAGTCGGTCCCGGCTGGAGTTCGGTATTCCCAGATCGGTCAGGGTAAGTCGAAGTATGTCCGTGAAACCGAGCTGAGTGTTGAAAACGTAGGCGATCTGGACATTGGCATCGAGACTGCAAATCAATCTTCTGAGCAGGGTCGTTTTACCGGTTCCCGGCTCGCCGGTCACGACAACGAAGCCCTTCCGGGCCAGTATCCCATATTGCAGCGTAGCAAAGGCTTCCTGGTAACAAGGATTAATAAAGAACACCCCGGGATCCGGCGTTACATTAAAGGGCGATTCCGAAAGCCCAAAATAACTCTCGTACATATAACATCGAACCCCAACCAATCGCGATTCCGCCTCCTGCGGCTCGCGCTTCGTTAAGCCCTCCAAGCCGAAACAGGAGAAGGCGATTGGAAATGGACCGCCGGCCTACCGCTGCCAGCCTGCCAAACGCGAGGAATGAGTTAGATGGATACCGGGCGATGAGCTAAAAAAGGAGGGCATTCCGGCTCGGTGCGACGGCGAGCCGGCGCGCTCACTGCGGACGGGCGGTTGAGCCCAATCTAATCGACTTTGACTGCGCTATCCTTGAACAGTTTCTTATCCAGCCCGTAAACCCGCATTTTGCGGGAAAGCGTCCGAACGCCAATGCGACAGCTCTTGGCGGTCAGGCCGACATTGCCTTGAAGATCCTCCAGCTTTTGCGACAGAAATTCTTTTTCCTTTTCCCTCAACCATTGCCGGAGCGAAACGAAAGCAGACGGTTGCGTCTCTTTCAGATCGCGGGCGCAGGCGACCTCCGGCAGTTTCACGTCTTCGATGACGCGCCCGGTGGCCAACACGATCGCGCACTCAAGCGCGTTTTGGAGTTCGCGAATATTCCCCGGCCAGGGATAATCCATGAGCCGCCCGAGAACTTTGTTCGAGACGCCGACGATTCTTTTACTCTGGGCGATAGGATGGTGCTGAATGAAATTCTGCACCAAAAGGGGAATATCGATGGAACGCTCGCGCAGAGGAATGAGATAAATCGGCACCACATTTATTCGGTAGTAGAAATCGGGGCGCACGGTTCCTTCCACGACCAGGTCTTTGAACGATTTATTGCTTGCGGCAATGACGCGCATGTCAATCTGCGTACTGTGGGCGCCACCGAGGCGCCGCACCTTTCGATCCTCAAGAACCCGCAGCATTTTCCCTTGCATCGTCAATGACATGCTTTCTATTTCATCCAAAAACAGCGTGCCGCCGTCGGCCAATGCGATCTTGCCCTGTTTGGGCCCATCGGCGCCCGTAAACGAGCCTCTTTCGTGTCCGAATAGCTCGCTCTCCAAAAGACTTTCCGGGAAACCCGCGCAGTTGATCGCCACGAACGGGCCCCCGCGGCGTTTGCTGTGAAAGTGAATAGCGTTGGCGACCAGCTCCTTGCCTGTTCCCGTCTCTCCTTCGATCAACACGGTCATGTCCGTGGGAGCCGCCATGCGAATGAGCTCGAATACGCGGTGCATCGCCGGCGTCTGGCTGAGCATCTCACTGAACTGAAAGTTTTCCTTCAGCCACCGCCGAAAGTGGCGGACTTCCATATAAACCCTCGCGTTTTCGAGGGCCGCGCGAGTCGATTCGAGCACGGCCACCATATCGAAGGGTTTCATAACAAAATCATGGGCGCCCAGCCTGAGCACCTCCACCGCCGTTTGAATGTCAGCATATCCGGTGATCGCGATCACCGGCAGATCGGGGTACTTTTGATGGACGTGGGAGATGAACTGTACGCCATCCATCCCCGGAAGCTTGATATCCGTGATCACGAAATCGATGTCTTCGCCTTCCAGACGTCGCAGGCCCGCTTCGGCCGAAGCAACCGCGGCGGTCGAGTAACCGCTTTGCACGTACAGGCGTTCCAATTGCTGACGCACAGTCGCGTCATCATCGACGACGAGCAGATTGGGAATGGAAAAATCCGGGCTCTTCGACGAGATTCCGTCTCCGCTTTCCGCCGCGGCGACCGGGTAATCTTCGATTTCCTGGTGGACAAACGCTTGAGCCGAGTTTCCTGAGGGTGCCATGGGGTCCTCGAATGTCAGCGACAAGGACTTCCTATTGCGTGCGCGCATCCTCCGGGATATTGATGAGTATCGAAAAGACGCCGCGATTTTGCCGTTCTTTCTGGAAAATGATTTTGCCAGAATGAGATCGCAGAATCTGCCGTGCCATCGCCAGGGTCAATCCGACACGACAATCATTCACTTTTAAGTACGGGCGAAAAACGTCTTTTTCCTCAACGTCCAAAGACTTCGGCGACAGATTGATCACACGGACTTCAACGTAGCGAAAACCGTTGACGGCCGTGACTCCCACCTCAACCCTCAACTCTCCCCCTTCCGGAAGCAGCGCGGAAGAAAATTCGATCACCCGCTTCAGAGCGATGCGAAACTGCAATCCGAGAGCGAGTTCGGGAAGCGGTCCATTGAAAACTGTGCTGATACGAATTCCCCGCTCCGCTAGCAACGGAGAGCTGCTTCGAATCACCTCGTCAATCACCGCCACTGTATTTTGCCGTCTCCGTTCAAAAGGGAACGGCGACAGGTACTCGTTAACCTCTCTTGCCAGCTGGTGAATGTGTTCTATGCCCCCGGTCACCGCGCTTGCGCTCTGCGGCGATAGAGCGCCGGCCGACCTCAGGAGGTCGACTTCGCCCCGGATCGATTGCAAACTGTTGGCGATCTCGTGGGTCAGGCCCGCCACCAGGTTCCGCGCGTACCCGTTTTCTAATAGGTCTTCGTCCGCGCTCTGATTTTGGACATAGACGCTCCACACCGTTTGGGACCCGCCCGGCCGTCCTGGGTACGAGAAAAGGAACTCGCGCATGCGAATTTCCACTTCTTTGTCCCGTGGTAAAAAGCGATACTGGCATGAAGTGGTTTTCTCGCCGCTCTCGATCCGGCGCCAAGCGTTGGCGAACTTGTCGCGATCCTGGGGATGAATTCGATCCATCCATTGAAAAGACCTTTGCGCAAAATCGCTCTCGGAAAAGCCCAAAAGTTGCCGGGTATTCTTATTAAACACGCATGCCGCTCGGTTTTGCTGCCAGAGCGCAGCGGGGAAAGGCAACAACTCCAGGAGAGCGCCGGCACTGGGTATTGCGACGGACGCGTCGAGCGCCCCGTCAGCGCCAAAGCTGTCTGAATCTAATCTCATTTATTTTCGAAACGTCCGCAGCTTATGCGGTTTTCGGCGAGAGCCGAGCGACCCTTCGTCTAGGTCCAGATTTCCAACACAGCGCGATCCCGTCACCTAAGCGACTAAACAATGCTAAGTGAGGCTCTTACTGTACATGGACTGCTGCGACCGGCCGGCAACATCTGCCGTTCGTATCTCTTTCGCATCAAGGCCGAGTCTCTTCGCGTCAGTGAAGCAATAATGACAAACGGTCATGTCGAGCAACTTCACGCCGTATTCTTCGCTGACGACGCGGTAAGCCTTGCCGGAGATGGGCTGGCCGCAATGCTGACACTCAAAATTCATGACAGGCGAAGTGAGCAAGGCGCGTGCCGTGTGCGATTTCCTAGTGAAACTCAATACTTCCAGCCATGTCATCAGGTGACTGGTTATTCTCGGCGAGATCCTGAAGGATTTTGACTGACAAACCAGCGACTTATGTATGGAAACTACCGACACACCTCCTTCAAAATAGATTTGCACAGCATCGCCGCCAGGGTTGCTGATATAGTTTCGAACCGCGCTGGGACTTTTAGAATTGCGCTGACGATCATGATGAGGATTTGCATCTTCGACTCGTCTACATGATCAGCAAGGCTCAAAACGTCTTCATTGCGTAATCCTTTGCGTAATTCCTCCCTCAACGCGTCCACGAAGCGGTCGCCGTCGGCTTTCAAGATATTGCAAATCATCGCGATCTCATCTGTTCGTTCGTCTGTGCAAAATTCCGATTCCGGCCATCGGTTCCGGTTTTTCAATTTGTTAGCGGTCCTGAGGTCAAATAAATGCGCCACAATATCCGCCGCGCGCGTCGGCGGCGCCGAGGCCAGCAACTGACAGCCCAGAACGGCGTACAGCTGATCGGACTCCAAACGTAAGAGCTTGAGGGCTTCCCGAGTCAGGTCGTCAATGTCCGGCGCTTCGATGGCCCAAGTCATTGTGTCACCTTTATTTATTTCGTTATCGGGGCGATTTGGCGTTTCGGAGCTTCAAGCGAGCTCCGGTAAGAAATTGAACGGACGAGAGTGCGGTCAGAGAAAAGTCACATTGGACCGGCCGCAATCCTTGAGCGCGTTGCGGGTGTCGAAAACTAGCGGGCTGAACTTCGCGACCATGGGAAAGTCGAAACTCGAATGGTCCGTGAGAACCACGACCAGGTCCATCGATTGCAATATGTGAGGCGCCAAATCGAGCGATTTAAGCGTCTTATCTTTAACCACAACGGAAGGAATATACGGGTCGGCGAAGTGAATCGCGGCGCCCTTGTCGTAGAGCCGGGCCAAGATTTCCAACGCCGGGGACTCGCGAAGATCGTTGGTGTCACGCTTATAGGTAACCCCTAGAGCGAGGATCTTCGCCCCCTTCAGACACTTGCCCTTTTCGTTGAGGACATCCGCGATGCCGCCGATTACGAATGAAGGCATTTGCTTGTTGATGTGGCCGGCGAGCTCGATCAGCCTCGGCTCGCAGCCGTTCATGCGCGCCTTCCACGTCAAGTAATACGGATCGACGGGAATACAATGTCCGCCCAAACCTGGGCCCGGATAGAAAGGCATAAACCCGAAGGGCTTTGTTTTTGCGGCTTCGATCACTTCCCAGACGTTGATACCGAAACTGTGGCACGCTAAGGCCATTTCATTGGCGAGCGCAATGTTTACGCTCCGAAAGGTATTCTCCAACAACTTCACCATCTCCGCGCAATCCGTCGAAGAGACCGAAACGACCTTATCGATGAATTGGCGATAAAACAGTAGCGCCATCTCGACGCATCGGGGAGTTACGCCTCCGACCACTTTGGGGATATTTCGGGTATGATAGTTTCGATTTCCGGGATCGACGCGCTCGGGGGAGTAGGCGAGAAAAAAGTCGCTGCCCACCCGCAACCCCGATTCTTCCAAAATCGGCAAAACCACCTCTCTTGTCGTGCCTGGATACGTGGTGCTCTCCAAGATGATCAGCTGCCCGGGCCGGATACGGTTCCGTATCACTTCCACGGCGACAATGATATACGAAAGCTCCGGGTCCTTGTTCTTTCTTAAGGGGGTAGGCACACAGATGTTTATCGTGTCAAGATCTCCCACGGCGGCTAACGACTGGGTTGCCCGTAACCTGTCCTCGGCTACATAGGATGCCACAGTTTCACTCGGCACGTCCGGGATATAAGACGTGCCGCTGTTTATCGACGTGACCTTCTCCGTGGTGAGATCGATGCCGGTCACTTGGAACCCCACTCTGGCCATTTCTATCGCCAGGGGCAACCCGACATAACCCAGTCCCACGACCCCCACCTTTGCGCTGCGATTGCGGATCTTATTCTTCAACTCACGGGCGAATTGCGGCTGCTGGACAGTCGTGGTATCCCGCAATACCGTTGCAACCTCACCTTGGTAATTCATAAGGGCTCCTCCATAGAAAGAAATGTTGAAACCGATGCAAAATCTGCGCGGCAAATGCTTGGGCGATTCTCACGCGAATCCTCGTCCCGCTGCGCGGCAGGACCACGGGGCGACGACTCCTGCGGATCGGAAACGTAGTCCTATTCTGGATATCGAGATGCATTACCCGGAAATTCGCGGCCCTAAGTGACGAAGGCGTTGGGAGCCGATTCCGTTAATGAAACAGGCGGCGTATCCTCTCGCGGGGCCGCCCGCGACTGGGCTCGATCAATCTGCTCTTTGAGCAAGGACGCCCAACTCCGGATATGATGCTCTTTGAGAATATTGGTGTGATCGCCGTGGATTTCGTGCATTTCTATTCCGCCGCCGGCCAACTTCTCCCAACGATCGGGCTCGCACTCGTCGGTCGCCTTAAAAATAACGAGCCGGTCTGAATACACTTTCGGCGCATATTCATCCATCGCCCGGGCGTAGATATCCAAAATGTAGCGGCTGCGCAGGGACACGGGGATGGGATAACCTAGCGCCAGGTGAGCCCTGTAAGCGGTCCTCTGCAAAAACTTTTGGACGGGCGAGGCGATATTGATGGCGATTTCTTTGGTTTTCCCCTTGGCTCTTACGAAAATGTAATGAGCCTTCTCGTTCGCTTTAAGTGACGCCAATTTTTGACGGTGCCGGCTGACTTCGTCGAGCCACGACGTTCCGACGCGTAATTGACGACGAATCCCCGATCGGGGCTGGGCGGGAGCTTCAACGATGCGGGGATTGTCCGGCTCGATTAAGAGGAGCAAAGCAACGGCGTGATTTTGCTTTTTAAGTTGCTGGGCGATCTCAAAGGCAACCACGGCACCGAAGCAATAGCCGCCGAGAAAATAGGGGCCCCGAGATTGAACCGAACAAATCTCACGGCAATAATGGGCGGCGATGTCAACCACGGTGGCGTAGAGAGCGGGCTGGCCGTCTTCGCTTTGGTGTCGCAGCCCATACAGGGGTTGTTCCGCTCCCAGATAGCGGGGCAAGAAGGCATCGCTGTTTTCGCCATGGACCCAGAAGAAGGGCGGCTTGGAACCCTGAGGTTGAAGCGGGACTAGAAAGGACCATTTGGGTAACGCAACATTTTGACTGACGAGTTTGGCTAGGTTCTCGATTGTTGGCCCTTGGAAGAGCGCGGCGAGGGAAAGCTTTTTGCCAAAGCATCTCTCGATCTGGTGCATCAACCGTACGGCCAAAAGCGAATGTCCGCCGAGATCAAAAAAATTATCATGAGCACCGACGCGTTCAAGCTTAAAAAGGTTCGCCCAGATCTTGGCCAGGAGCACCTCAATCGGTGTGCGAGGAGCGACAAAGTTTTCCTCCGCGTCGGGCCTCGTCTGATCGGGCGCCGGCAAAGCTCGGCGGTCGACCTTGCCGTTGGGTGTCAAGGGTAACGCCCCTAGCATGACAAACGCGGTCGGCACCGTGTACTCAGGAAGCTTCTTTCTTAGGAAACTCCGCAACTCGGCCGCTGAAGGTGTAGGCATCTGCCGCGCCACCATGGTAGCTTCCGTCGTTGAACTATTAGCGTCGGAATCCCGCCGCACCACCAACTCTTTGGCAGAGACGAAATCCTGTTTCGGCACGATATAAGCTACCAGACGCTGGGTGTCGGGCGTGTCTTCGCGGACGAGGACCACTGCATCCCGGACCCCAGGATGTTGACCTAAGACCGTTTCGATCTCTTCCAACTCGATGCGAAAGCCCCGATACTTGAGCTGATTATCGACCCGACCTAAAAACTCGATATTGCCGTCCGGCATATGGCGCGCCAGATCCCCGGTCCGATAGAGACGCGCGCCCGGCTCATCGCTGAATGGATTGGCGATGAATCTCGCCGCAGTCAATTCCGGTCGGTTGAGGTATCCGCGCGCCAGGCAAACGCCACCGAGGTAGATTTCGCCGGCGACACCGATGGGAACAGGCTGGAGATGAGAATCCAAAATGTAGGTTTGGGTGTTTGCGAGGGGGCGCCCGATCGGAATTTTTCGCGAGTCTCCACCTGCTCCGTTCTCGCGCCCCGGCTCGTAGAACAACGTACCCACCGTCGCCTCCGTGGGTCCATAGGTATTCATCCACCGGACTTGTTCTGCCGCGATGCCTTGCCAAACCGTGAATGCTTCGGCCGAGGCTTGCTCGCCGCCAACGACCAGCAGTCGTAAGTTTGCAGGAAGTGATTTCTCGGAGGCGGCCAGCGCATACACCCACGCGTGCCAAAAACCGGTGGCGAGGTCGAGAACGGTGATCTGTTCTTGCTCAGCCCAGCGCAGGAAGTCCAAATCGGGAAAGCACAGGCCCGGAGAGTGGAGAACGAGGGTTGCGCCGCTGATCAAGGTCGGAAAAATTTCTTCGACCGCGATGTCGAAGCTAAGGGTAGCGAAGTGGGCCACGCGGTCTTGCGGACCCAAAGCGAATAACCGGGAAATCGCGACATTATGATTGACCAGCGCGCGGTGCGGGATCAGCACTCCTTTCGGCGTGCCTGTCGATCCGGAAGTATAGATAACATAAACCACATGGGTGGGACGTGCGCTGGAGTCTGGATTTTCCGCGCGTTCGCGCCCGATCCTCGCCCAGTCCCTGTCCAGCGCAACGCATTTGAGCAAATGCTGAGAGCTAGGCCCGGATAGCGCGACGTTCTTGAGCAGTTTTTCCTGGGTTAACAGGACCGCCACCTGAGCGTCCCTGAGCATGAAGGCCAGACGCTCCAGCGGATACGCCGGATCCAACGGCAGGTATGCGCCCCCGGCCTTGAGAATTCCCAGCAGCCCGATGACCATCTCCAGGGAACGCTCGATACAGATGCCGACAAGTGTATCCGGGCCCACTCCTAAACTTCGCAAGTAATGCGCGAGCTGGTTGGCGCGCTGATTCAACTCATAATAGCTTAGCCGTTTTCCCTCGCAAACCACAGCGGTGGCGTTCGGTGTGCGTTGGACCTGCTGCTCGAACAACTCATGGACACATCGGTCCACCGGAAACTCGGTCCGGGTGTCGTTCCATTCCACGAGCAGGTAATGCTTTTCAGATTCAGTCATGATCGGAAGGTCAGAAATCTTTCGGTCGGGATCGATCACGATGCCTTCCAACAAAACGCGCAAATGCCTCGACATCCTTTCGATCGTGGAGGCCTCAAACAAATCCGGATTGTATTCGAGCGTACCCTTCAGTCCATCCGGCCCAGCCAAAATAAATAAGGTCAAATTGAATCTTGTCGTTTCATGGTTAATTTCCAGGGGATTGACGATCAGACCGGCCATATCAATGACCGGCGTTGAGATGGTTTGAAAAACGAATTCGGTCTGTAGGAAAGGAGAGGGCTTGAGATCGCCGGCGGGACGGATTTCGTCGACCATTTTGTCGAATGGAAAATTGCGGTGTTCTGACGCGCCCGCCACGACTGTAGAAACCCGACCCAACAGTTCGCGGAAGGTGGGATCGCCTGACAGATCGGTTCGTAACATTACAGCAATATCGAAATTGCCGATGACGCCGGCGAGTTCTGGAAGAGCGCGGTCCGGAATCGATGCTGCGAGAGCGAAGTCCTCCTGCCCGGTATAGCGGTAGAGTAGGGTTTTGAATGCCGCAAGCAGGGTCGTAAAAAGGGGCACGCCCTGATTGCGGCTGAGATTTTCGAGCTGCGTGCAGAGTGTAGCGGGAAAGGCGAAAGAATGCCCCGTCCTGCGAAAAGTTCGAGCCTCCGCAGCCGGGCGGTCGCTGGGTAGCCGGAGCATTGGACAATTCGTGAGTTGCGCTGTCCAATAGGAGCGATCCGTCGCCGCGGCTTCGCCATTCAGCCGTTGCGCTTGCCACGCGGCATAGTCCGCATATTGAATGGGTAACTCCGGTAAAGGGTTCGGGCGACCCTCCACCGACGCCCGGTAAAGAACTGCGAGCTCCTGCAAAAATATTTCGCTGGACCGCCGGTCGGATACGATGGGATGCGTGACTAAAAGCAGAACATGCTCGGCACATCCCAGCCGTAGCAGCGTAGCCCGCAGCGGGAAATCCTCGGCAAGATTGAACGGAAGTTCCGTGATTTCCTTTAATGCGCGATGAAGATTCTCTTCGCGCGAATTCTCCGGGCTGTCACCGACATCCACGATGGGTAAATCGACTCGCCGGCAGCCATCGATCGACTGAACAGGCAGAGCGCCTTCCGTTACGACAAACGTGGTCCGGAGAGAATTATGGCGTGCCACGATCGCGTCGAGAGCGCGTTGCAGCGCATCGACGTCGAGCCTGCCCGTCAGCCGGATTGCTGTCGGATGGTTGCAGGCGGGAACCTCGCCGTCCGAATGGCTCGTGAGCCAAACGCGTCGCTGAGCAATTGAAAGCGGCGTAGATCCGCGGTTCGTTCTTCGCGTTATAGTTTGATTCACGCGCCGATCGAATAGGTCATTTGTGAGCCGCACCATAGCGAATACCTCCAAGGACAATTCTCGGCCGTCGCTTAAAGGGACGGCCAACCAGCAGGCGTGGAAGAGGTGGTAAGGGTCGGATTAGATCCGATTGAACAAGTCACCGGCGCCGATCATATCCCCCAGCCCGCCGGACGTAAGCCCGCGCGCGGAAATCCTGCTGGCGCGAGCCACCGGGGGCGTGTCTCGGTCACGCGGCGTGATGCCCGACGGGTTGCCAGATCAACGAGCCTTCTTTTTGCACGCGCCGTTGTCTCACTTGTCCGGCAACATTCGTATTTAAGGATCGGAAGGTTGGAACCAACTCGTAGAGCAGCTCGATCACGGAAGCGGACTTGTCATGGATGGCCAGTTGTTCCAATTCGGCAATTTTTCGTATCAAAGATCCTAGCTCAGGGACCCAACCCGATTGAACCCGCCGAATCTTTTCGACCTCCGAAGCCAGCAACGTCTCATCCATCGCCACCAATTCCTCGCGCAGCTTCTCTCCGGGTCGAAGCCCTACGAACTGAATGGCGATCTCATCGTCGGGGACGCGCCCGGACAAGCGAATCAAATGACGCGCCATCTCAAGGAGTTTAATCTGTTCGCCCATCTCCAGGACAAAAATTTCTCCGCCCTCGGCGAGCGCGGCCGCGTGCAGCACCAGCTGGACCGCCTCCGAAATCGTCATAAAGTAACGCGTAACTTCGGGATGGGTCACGGTCACCGGTCCGCCGTGCTCAATCTGTCTTAGAAATAGCGGGATGACGCTGCCGTTGCTGCCCAATACGTTGCCGAAACGAACCGCCGAAAAAATTGTTTCGCCGCGGCTCGGGTCTCGAGCCAGCGCTTGAACATACATTTCGCACAGCCGCTTCGTCGCGCCCATGATGTTGCTCGGATTCACCGCCTTATCCGTCGAAATCAAGACGAACCTTCGGGTCTTATGTCGAATGGCGGCTTGCACGAGGCGCTCGGTCCCGATGACGTTATTGAGCACGGCCTGACCGGGGTAATGCTCCATCATAGGCACATGCTTGTACGCGGCCGCATGAAAAACGATTTCCGGCGCTTGGTCCCGAAAGACGCGCTCCAACGACCTGGCGTTTCTTATGTCGACAAGAACCGCGCTCCGCTCCGGCCTAGAAAACTTGCGCTGCAATTCCATATCGATGTCATAGAGCGCGCTCTCGCTATTGTCTAACATCATCAACCGCGCCGGCTCGTAGCCGGCGATCTGCCGGCTCAATTCGGAGCCGATGGAGCCGCCCGCGCCGGTAATCAAGACTCTTTTTCCTCGCACCAGATCGCGCACGGAACTGAGATCCAGCCCGATCGGCACCCGGTCGAGCAGATCTTCAACCGAGAGATCCTGGATATGGCTCGCGCCGACCGTGCCATTTTGAAGTTTGCTCAGAGTAGGCAAAGTCTTAATCGGAATTTTAAATGGCGCCAGGATTGTAAGCATTTGTCGCACCAACGCCGGCGCAGCGCTGGGAATGGCAAGCAAGATTTCATCAATTTCGTGGGTCTGGAGAATGCGCGGCAGGTCGCCGCGCGAGCCCAAAACCTGAACACCGTGAATGTGTCGGCCGATCTTACCGGGATTGTCATCGATGAAGCCGACCGGTTCGTAATGGTACAGCGCGCCGTGATTTTTTATATCCCGAATCACCATCTCTCCAGCGTCCCCGGCCCCATAGAGCAGGACCCGTCTGCCATGCGAGACTTGCCCCAAGCCGTGATAGAGCCGCCAAGCCATCCGGCTTCCCCCCATCAAGAAAATCAGGAGCAACGAGTCGATAATGACGACCGAGCGCGGGTAGTTGTCGTGACCAAAGATCCAATGAACCACAATATGAAAGACGACGGAGCTGACGGTCACACCGGCGATGACGTTGCGAAGATCCCAGATGCCGGTGTATTTCCACAGGCCCCTGTAGAGTTGAAAAGGAATGAAGATTATTCCTCGGATCAGGATTAGCCAAGGAATCATTTCGGTCCGGAGGGCCAGTTCTTGATCGGGGACCTTGCCGTCGAATCTGATCCAGAAAGCGAGGATGTTGGCAAATGCGATCAAAACGAAGTGAAACCCGACGATCAGGATTCGACGGTATTGGACGGTCAAAGCTTTTATCATGGAATTACCTCCAAAACTCCTGCGAGAGTGCGCTCATCGGTGATAGCTGCCAAAGACGAAAGCCCGTCCCCATCGAAAGTCTAGGGCCGGACTGAGGAAACTCGGCGGCGCCTGTTCAGAGTGAAATGTCGATTGAGTTTTAAGCGGCGGCGTTAATTCGCGCGCTCATTGGCGCGGGTGAAAGCTGGAACGGAATAACTTGTCAGAGCCCATATGCCAAAGGGCGCTCTGACGATGGCGCAGGCCGCAATCTTGCCCGGACCTGCGATTCGATCCACGTGTAGGTCCGCAGCAGCCCCTCCTCGAGTGAGATCTCAGGCTCCCATCCGAGGACTTCTCGCAAGCGAGTATTATCGGAATTCCTCCCCCGCACTCCCTGCGGCCCCGGTACGTGCTTCTTAACGATGTCGATTCCCGCGATCTCAGCAATGATGTCCGCCAGCTGGTTGATCGATACCATGCGATCTTGACCCAGATTGAGCGGCTTCGCATAGTCCGATTGCATCAGTTTGTAGATCCCCTTGACACAATCATCGATCAGGCAAAACGATCGCGTCTGTTCGCCGTCTCCCCAGATTTCTATTTCGTGATCACCGGTCAACTTGGCAACTGCGATCTTGCGACACAAGGCGGCGGGAGCTTTTTCCCGACCGCCGTCCCAGGTCCCCAACGGACCGAAGATATTGTGAAACCGCACAATCCGAGTTTCGATGTCATAATCTTCTCGATAATGGAGACATAGTCGTTCGGCTACGAGCTTTTCCCAACCATAGGCATCTTGCGGTTGAGCGGGGTAGGCATCTTCTTCCTTGAGCGGCACCGCATCCGTATCGATCTGCTTGTACTCAGGGTAGATGCATGCCGACGAAGTGTAGAGATACCGCTTGACGCCGTTGGTCCGAGCGGCATCCAGGGTATGGATACTGATCAACGCGTTGTTGTGCAAAATCTGGGCGTGGTGCGCCGAGATGAAGCCCATCCCGCCCATGTCCGCCGCCAGCGCATAGACCTCCTCGACCCCCCTCGTCGCTACGATGCAGTTTTCCCAGCGGCGCAGATCCAGGAGCAAAAACTCATCCGCGTCCGTCGTTCCGTACTCCGGGTATTTGATATCCACTCCCCGGACCCAGCAGCCGCGGCCCTTCAAGTAGCTCACCAAATGATGACCGATAAATCCGCCGGCACCGGTTACCGCTATTTTGTTCACGAGTCGGGACCTCCTTAAACCGGAATCATGATGACGCTGGCGCTGCAAGGCCATGCGCGGACGGATCAAACTTTGTCCCACCGACGCATGGGCGCGACGACTCTTCTCAGCCCGGACTCCGCAGTTGAAAATGTGCGAGGGGTGAACCTGGAGCGGCGAAGACACCCAGACGTGCCGTTTCAAAGTCCTTCCGCTGCTTGGCACAACGTCTCATTACTTCCACAAAATTCGCGCAGCAGTGCGCTAAGTCCCGTGCTAAGGGGTAGAAATACATTGTCTTCGCTGCGCAAGGTTTGCCCCCTCGCTCATCGCGTCACCTTCCGACTGCGGAATCCGGGTTCAGCGGTGATAGAAAAATTTAGCGCGCCACCGCGGCGCGGCGCGCGTTTTGGACGGGGCGATCCAGGATCTCCTCATACCATTCCATATAGCGGTCGGCTTGGCGCTCGATGTCGAATCGTTCCCGCGCGTCTTTGGCAGCGTTCTTGGACATTTGCCAACGCAGTGGGTCGTCGATCAAGATTCTTTCAACGCTTTGGGCCATCGCTTCGGCATCCCCGAGCGGCACCAGGGCGCCGGTCGTTCTGTTGGGCCCGAAGCAGTTCGACCCCGCACAATGCGCGCTTAACCCTTGCCAACCTTTGATCTGCTCCGGTATTCCGCCCACTGCAGTCGCAACTACCGGAGTCCCGCAGGCAAGGGCTTCCAGCACGGCACAGGGAAACGTGTCGACGCGAGCGGGATGCACGTAAAGATCCGCGGCTTGGTAAAACTGCGCCACGGTTTTCGCATCCGCCTGGTAGGCGACAAACCGCAACTCCGCGCCGTCCAATCGTTCCGCGCCAGCTGCGCCGCCGAGACAAATGAAGAGCGCGTGTCTGCGCATCTTCGCCCCGACGCGGGCGGCGGCGGCGCGAAACGTCTCGTAATCCTTCCATAGATTGGTTTGCCCTCGATTGGCGGTGAATAAAACAATGGCGGCGTCTTGCGGTAACTCTAATGCGGCCCTGGCCGAAGACCTGACCGCCGGAAAGAAAACCGAGAGGTCCACGCCGTTCGGAACGACGCGGGATTCCACCATGCCGCGGCACACCAATGACCGCTCTACCTTTTGCATCAGCCATTTTGACGGAGTGGAAACATAGACGCGGCTTTTTGAAAGAATGCGTTTTTTTCGCCGCCAATTGTAAGCGGTAGCATCCCGACTGATTGCCGGATAAATGCTCAGGTCCGGGCACTCGCCGCAACCGACCTTCCAGCGTTCGCAGCCAAACGAATGAGCGCAATGGCCGCTCAGGAGCCAGGCGTCATGAAGGGTTAGAATCAGGGGAGCTCGCTGCGACAACCGGGGAATCGCGCGCAGATCAAAGTAACCGCCGTGAAGATTGTGGCAGTGGATAACATCCGGCGTGTCCGGGCTTAGCTCGAGCAGTCGATGGGTTCCGGGATAGTCGAAATTCTCTACGCCAAACCGATGCTCCAGCTCGTGCCGCGGATCCGCCAAGATTTGCATCAATCTGCGCGTTCTCGCAACGGCTCGCCCCTTCCCTTCGAAGGGTTGTAGTCGTCTTTCAAGATTGAGACACGTTTGGCTCCACAAGCCGTTACGCGGGCAACGCGGAAGCGAAAATACATCGGTATCGTCGCCGCGCTTGCTGCCCACCGCAAGCCACGAGCAGTGGCCGCGGTTACGATAACGATGAAAGAGATTCCATGCGATCTTTTCGGCGCCGCCTCCGATGTCCGCCGTGCTCACCTGGAGGATGCGCAGTGGCCGCTTAATCATCCATCCATCCTTTCAGTGCGCGACCGAATGATTCACCATCGCAATCGCGAACGAGAAAACGCGGCAACTGCCACGAATCCGTATCGCGGCGGACCATGCCGGCAATGTTGGAACAAGCCCAATGAAAGCCGGCGTCCCGCACGACAGCGACTGTTTGTTCCGTGTAGTCCGAGCGCCCGCCAAAAGGATAAGCGAAACCGTCGACCGGACGCCCCAGGATTTCCTCGATGCGAACCTTACTGCGGGTGATTTCCTCGGTTTGTAATTCCAATGGCAGCAAAGACAAAACGGGATGGCTTACCGTATGAGAACCGATGTCGATCAATCCGCCATCGGCGAGCCGAATCAGTTCCTCGGACGAGAGCGTCCGATGGGTCGGCCGGTTGACCATGTCCATGCCGGCCCACGCCGCGAGATTATTGAGTACCTCTTGTCGTTCTGCATCCGGCAAGGCGCGTAACATTTCACAGAGGGTTCGATAAAGCGTGTGGCGGACCGCGGGGATATCGTTGTGCGAGAATTGCCACGGCTCAAGATTATTACAGGCATCCTCGATGGCGGCAGCTCTAATGCCCAGGTCACACTCCATCCGAAACCCGTTGACATTTAACTGCAAGACCTCAGGCAACGGCCCGGAGTGAAGAAAGATTCGCTCCAGGTTATCGTACCAAAACTCCTTTTTAGAACCGAGGTATCCCGTCGTCACGAAAACCGTGGCGGGAATGTCATAGCGCTCCAGCAACGGCCTGGCGTTGTATAGATTGTCGGCGTAACCATCATCGAACGTGATGAGAATTATACGGTGGCCCCAATCGCCATGCTGCAGCGCATGACTGAGCATTTTTATATGAATCGTCCGCCCCCATGCACGCAGAAGTTGCAGGTGTTCAGCGAAATTTCGGCGGCTCACGCAAAGTCCCTGCGGATCGGTCGGCAAGTCTATGACCCGATGATAAAGCAGGATGATCGCCTGCTGTGTCACTAGATTTCTTATGTGGCGTGTCATCCGCCGCAACCTTCCGATTCCGCGCATGGTCACAGGGGTTACTCGCTTTTTGTCGCCCGGACCGTGATTATTAATTCATAATCCGGATCGCGGGCATCCAATTCCCGTTGGTACAAGTCTTCAACCGCCAAGCCATACAACTGGGCGCTCGCGGCAAGCACATTGCCATAGGCTTCCGCCTCAACGTTGTTTGAGAGAAACGCTTCCGCGAAAAGCCGCTGCGCCGACAGGGTTGTAAAGCGCCAATATTCCCCCCAGCGCTTCATATCATGGCGGCTGATCTGGCTAATCCCGGGAAAGGTGGCTAACAGGACGCCCCCGGGCTTCAAGATGCGGTGAAGCGTTCCAATCGCGGCGCGGACATCATATATAAATTGCAGAGTCTGGGTCAAAATAATGCAATCAAAAGCATCCGATTTAATGTGAGGGTGGTCGGCGGACAGGTCGGCCACGATCGTCGCGTTCGCGTTACCTTCCTGCACATGGAGCACATCCGAATGCTCGACGCGATCACCGCCAAAACGTGTCGTATACGTTCGGTCGGCGACCTCCAACACGCGTCCACGTACGTCGCCCCCATGACGCTCGAGGAAATGTTCGATGTAATAACGGTCAATGGCGATTCCCCGATCCAGGCCAAAAACCGCGCTGATCGGCGTCACGCGTCGTAAGCCACCGAAGCGCACCCAACCGATGGGTGGCCAAAAACTGAGATTATGGCTTTGCCTCCACAGCCACCGCCGAACTTGCGAGGGCAATATCCGCCTCGCTACAACCAACGTGGAGTCTGTGACCGCGGTTGGGATGTTTCTTGCGGTACGAGCGGATTGCATGAAGTTGTAAAATGAATCGTGCATACGGATGGAATAGGAGTCAGTATCGCTAACGCCTCGCCGTTCCCAACGATAGGCTCTTGACGCGACTTCTCATGTATCTTGCGACGGTTTCGGCTAACTCACGAGCGACCGCTCGGTAGTAGGCTGAAATAAATGGCAGCGCAAAGGCCGCCTTGAGCCATTCGAGCGTCGTGAGTTTTTTCCTGCCGATGCCGTTCCATCGATTGTAGTAGCACTCCCAATTCAACCGTTCCAAGATTGCTCTGATCTCTCGCCATTGCACCGGGTGCGCAGCGGCAAAGCGCCTGAGTTCCGGATCGGACCTCACGAAGTGCAAGAATTCTTTGGTTGCCTGGGCTACGTCTTCAATAGCGATCGACGATCCGTGGCTGGATTCATACTCGCGAAAGCGGAAGGTACAGGTGGAGCTTAGCGCGACGTAATTATCGAGACAGAGCTTTACCAGGAGCGCGTCGTCATGACTATGGCCCTTGTGCAATTCGGGATAACCCCCGCACGCCCGCAGATCTTCGGTTCTTGCGACAAATGAAGCGAACGCCGCAAAGCCATAGGTGTAAGTACCCCAGGCAGCTTTGATGAATTCCGCTCCGGTGAGAATTGGCGGAAGCCGGTCGCGTGATTTGCCGATGGTATCGCCAGATTCATCCATCGTTTCCTGCTTCGAGAGAGCGACCGAAGCCTGAGGATAGCGCTCGAGGCGAGCGACCAGTTCTGAAATATAATTGGAGCTAATCTCATCGTCGTCGCATAGAATCATGAAGTACTTCCCCGAAGCGTCCTGGATGATCTGGTTGAAATGCGTCGACATACTGACGGTGGCAGGGTTCCGGCGAAACTTAAACGGCCGAGAACAGTTTTCCTTGACGATTTGCTGGAGCCTCGCGCCGTTTGTGCCGTTGTCGGAGACGATCAGCTCCACATCGGGATAGTCCTGCGAGCCGATGATCTTGAGAACGTTCGGCAGATAGTCGAGGCGTTTATAAATAGGCAGGCCGATGGTGACTAAATCCATCATCACAACCTCACACGGGTTTTCAACGGCAAAAGAGCGTCAGTCTCGATGGATGCTGGCTCAGCCCGCTACCAGCAGCGCAATAACCACGGCGAGTCCGATGAAGCAACTCACCTTGTCTTTGAGTACGAACACAATGGGATCTTCCGACACCTGGCGCCGATGGACCATCAGCCATAACCGGCTTATCCAGTACAGCAGCAATGGACAGACGATCCAGAGAGTCGCGGTTGACGAATAGAGCTCTTTCACAGCGGGACTATCGAGATAGAGAGTAAATACCAAGACGGCAATGTAGCCGCTCGCCGCGCCCAAAGAGGCGAGTTGCTCCAAGTCGGTACAAACATATCCTCTGCCGCGGGTGGACTCTTCCTCATGATCACGTAAGAATTGAAGCTCGGAAACGCGCTTGGCAAATGCCAAACTTTGGAACATAAACACGGAAAACACCAGCAACCAGTTAGAAAGGGGAATGTCGGTGGCGACGCTCCCACCGATCACCCGTAGCGTATAAAATATCGCCAATAGCAGGACATCAACCAGCAGGATCCGTTTCAAATACAGTGAATAGGCTACGTTGAGAACGAAATAGCCGCCGAGCACCAGCAAAAATCGACGCGGCAAGATTAGCGATACGCACAGACCGGCGAAAAGAAATAACGGAATCATCAAAAGCCCGCTTGGCAGAGATAATTCCCCGGAAGCAAATGGCCGGTTTTTCTTTTCGTGATGGCGGCGGTCGTTATAGAGGTCGGTCAGATCGTTGAGCAGATACACACTCGATGCGACCAGGCTAAATGCTACAAACGCACCTATAGCCTGCTGCACCAGAGCGAAATTTGTCAGCTCCTGTGAGGTAATCAGAGGCACAAAGATCAGGCTGTTCTTAATCCAATGCTTGGGTCGTATAACCCGAAGGAGCGCCCCTAGAGTATCCTTCTTCTCGGTTACAACCCGGGTTACGCAGCCCTTTGTTTTCGTTTGCCTGATTAAGCGGCGCGGCGCGTTAACGACAATTGCGGCATGGCTACGAGCCCACACTTCCAAGTCAGCGGCTTCATTTCCGGCATAGTCAAAGCCCTTATAGCCGAATTTCTCCTGCAATACTTTGGCCTTGTTGATTCCTTTCAGATTCCGATTGCCATTGCTCGCCAAAACTTCGGCAAAAATGCCCAAATGATCGGCGATCCTCTCGGCGACGGCGCTGTCGGAAGCGGTTGTCAGGATGAGTATCCGACCGCGGTCATGCTCTTTCCGCAGAAAATCCAAAAACTCATTGTTATAGGGGAGACGGGTGACATCGAGAGTAATGCGTCTGGCAATTTCCTGTTTGAGATAGGCCTTGCCTTTAACGATCCAGATAGGAATCCGGAAGATCAAGAAAGGATTTTGCTTTAGGAGCGCGAGCAAAGATTCCCAGGTTATGTCCGTCTTGATCAAGGTTCCGTCTAGATCGACCGCTAGAGGAATAGTTTCGGAATCAAATAAGCCGCCGGCTCGGGGCGTCCTCTCGGTCCTTATCTTTAGGCGTCTAGACGCTCCAGGGGACACGCCGAGCGCTCTGGGTTTCGCAATGCCCATCACTCTCTCGATTTTGAGCGGGAAGGTCGTTATCGATGCAACTCAGGAGTTCGCCGGGAACATTTGGGAAGTCGGTCACGCGGCGAGCTCGTTTGTCGGGGTAGAACTTATCTCTCTATCTTGAACCACTGCTTCATTCTTTGTGCGGCGATAGAGCACATGCGCATAGGGCGTGTGCGTCTTGAGCGGTTCGGCAAGAACGGTAAATCCTAGCCGTTGTAGAAGATGACACAATTCCGTCTTGCCGAGGTAATAACACGGGGCACCTCGCGTGGCCAACCAATCGTGCGCGTACTTCCACAGGTATTTGCCCCGCGTGAGCGTGTCGACGTCTTTGATGATCAAATAGCCGCCGGGCCTAAGCTTTCGTCGCGTTTCTTTCAGGACTTCGATCCCGCTACTAGGAGGTACATGATGAAGAAGATCGATCATGGTGATGGCATCACATGGCGGCAGGATCGGGACCTCATCCGAGACGAAAAAAGAGATGTTCGTTCTGTCGCCGATGGACGAACACGCAATTTTCATCCGCGCGGCATCGATATCACAGCCAATGACCTGTTGCAGGGGAGACCGGATCGCGAGCAAGTTAGCAAACAGGCCGTAGCCGTCTCCGACACTGACAATTCGTCCAGACTTGGGCACAACCGCTTCGAGTCGCCCGAACGGGCAAATCATGAAGCGTAGGGCGCAATAGGCCTTAATCCAAAGAGAGGCGCGCGGATAGAGGCGAACGACGTCCTGAAAGTCATTGGAGCGTAATTTATGGACCATGAGAATAGCCGTCACAAAGCTGAACTTAGTCAAGTGAATTCGCGAGCGGGGTTTGAACCCCGCTCGCGACCAAAGGGGATGCTCGCCCCCGTTGGAAACCCCATTTAATTGTGCCCGCCTCAAGAGGCGGGG
>Ga0214472_10000162_pt1 | contig 91587 bp, 85 predicted proteins | sample RVTome_6_FD_207662 | JGI IMG/M metagenome (GOLD analysis project Ga0214472, IMG submission 207662) | Soil microbial communities from uranium-contaminated site in the Upper Colorado River Basin, Wyoming, United States - RVT140D175 | ecosystem: Environmental > Terrestrial > Soil > Contaminated >... | reverse complement strand
TATCTCCCTGGTTGGGGCGTCAACCAGTGTGCCGAGGTGGCGTAAGACCTGCTTGCAGGCAACCACTGCTTGAAGCCAGAATCCCAAGTGCTTTAGCCTTGGGAGTACGTCAAAAGTGCATTGATTTCAAGACCGTTTCTTCGGTCGTTGGGGCTGTCTTCTGTGATTCGCTTGCGTCAATGACAAAGTCAATTGTAAATCCAATCGAAAAAGGCCATCCCGATCTAGTCCCGCCGCAAGCGGCCAACGCCCGTGAAGCTGAATTGCGGAACTATCCGCAAGGACTCGAAGTAAAATCAACCGTAGGCAATGTGACGCAAGGAGCAAACCTCAGAGCCGGGGTGCAGCGAATATCTCAATTGACAGGAGTAACGTGGCAGGCCCATCATCGAGAAGTCTCTGAATTGCTTGGGATTGTGTGGGATTTTCTTACTGAAAAAAGTACTTTTCGATTTCCGGCAATTTCTGGAGTATTCTACAGTTCTAACCTTGTGGTCGAGGACTGGGGCGTAATTAGTGGCACGACAGGAAGAAATACAAAAGTTAGCGGCATGCGAGCCTCGGGAAAAGGAAAAATGGGCGAAGGATGGGTAGTAGTGCTAGACCAGAAAGCCTACGTTGATTCGTACCGCAAGTTGCTTAACTCTCCCAGAATCGGATCATGACGCAAATCTTCAATTGATTATCGGTTCTCCAAATAGATCCTTTTGTGCGCGCGACAAACACAGCCTGTGATAGATCTTCTCTTGGCTGATTTTGCCAGCCACACCCGGTAGTTCAAGTAAAGTTTCAAAGGGCAAATAGTCGCCGAACTCTCCCTCGCAACAAATGAGTTGTCCTCGGCGATCCATTGTCCAGTCCGCTAGCTTTTCGTAGTCCATCTGTTTGCTTCCGAATGCGTAGCCATCTCCCGGGGCGTGCTTGTACGGAGGATCGATGAACCACGTGGCTTCAATATCGGGCGATACCCGATAATCACCTTCAATTAGTTCCCAGTGTTTGACTTTGTGGACGCTGCACGCCATTACCCTTTTGCTGATTTCCCAATTCCGCTCGAGTACTGGAGTCACCTTAATGGTGCGGTATTTGAAAGCCATCTTTGTTGCTGCATGAACAATGTGCAGAAACTCGGAGCTCTTTTCACCCGTCCGCAAGTCGGGGAGCTTTCGAATCGACTCTTCGGTTGCTTCGTCGATTAACCAGTGCCAAACGTCGCAGACTTTTGGATCTTTCTCAATCAACACCACCCTAAGCTTCCAGTTTTCCTTATGCATCGCGTAGGAAGCCGCACCTGCAAAAGGCTCCACAATCGTGTCGAACTGAGGCTTGGGATAATGCCTCGCGATTTGCTTCTTGCGACCGTAATAATAGAACACGCTTCACCTCCGGTTTTGATTGGACCTGTGAATACTATCGTATTCAAGTCAAGGTGTCAACCGGCAGTTGTGCGAAATCTAGGGGACTCAAGCGGGCGAACTTCTAATTAGATCCCACAAGTGGGATAATGTTTTACCCCATTTTTGGGATCTAATCATGTCGTCGATATCCCAACAACCAAGAGTATCTTGGTATTTTGCTTCACACAAATCGGATTAGATCCCACTTTACAACTGGTTTTAGACACCAAACTTATCTTCCCCTCATGATACGAAGAGCATCGTGGAGGAGAAATCTAAACTGCTGGATCAAGCTCGTGATCTCATTCGCTTGCAACACGATAGCATTCGTACCGAGTGGGCTTATGCGGATCGGATGCGTTATATGGTACGGTACTGCACGGGTGATCTTGGCAGTGACGTCTCGCCATTTTGCCTGTCTCATGTAAGGCGAAAGCGCCCTCTCCGATGCCGGAGTCAGTCAAGGCTCGCACCATCGCCGAGCTGGGGGCTCACAGCTGGTTTTGCCACATCGGGCCGGGCAGCATGTCGTGGCACATCAAATGGCCATAACCCGCGAGGGGGCTCTTGGCGTAGCGCAGCGCACAAGATCTACTCCGACTGCGCGTCTTTCAGAATTTGACGCGCTTGCGCCTCGCTCACGTGCTGAAGCTTCGAGGCGAGTTGCGCTAGCTCTTCTTCTGACACCTCGGCATCGAGCCAGGCGTCCATGGCGGATTTCCGAATCCGCCAGCGGTCGTCGATTTTGTCTGCTGCAATCTCGCCGCTTTCAAGCAGCTCATAGATCGCTTCAATGGTGAGGCCCGCATAGTCCGCGGCCTGCCAGACGGAGAGAAACATCTCGGTTGCACGACTCATGTGGTGAGGTCCTTTATCTCTGCTCGTGTTAGGTACTCAGCGCGTTGCGGATGGCGTCGTGAATGAGGACGGCTTTGATTTTGTTGCCGATCCATCCTACCCATACACTAATGCGGGTGCTGGAACTGCCAAGGGGTTTGAGGCGAATTTTGACATCCGTGCCATCGGCCCGCACAATTGTAAGGGCGCCGCCTCGGGCATCGATCTTTTTGTTCTGCACCGTCAAATGAAGCTGTTCTACAGCCTTGAGAGTCGCCGGCCAAACGGTATCCATGTTGACATTATAGGTCGCCTTGACATCCCTGGTGATATAAGAGAACACCCCCACGCCTGCCCCGTCGCCACTGCCAATGGTCGCCGGCGCGCAGCCGGCACTAAAAATAATGAGTAGAGTCAAAACAAACGGCAAAAGGCGTTGCATATGCCTTCCTTCTCCGGCTCGTGACCAAGGCGTTAACTGTTGGCTGCCAACTGCACGCCATGCGCAGGACGGCATGGTGCCGCCATTCCTCCATGGCGCACGCCATTATAACATATTGATTGAGGCATCTGGTGAGGGCCATGGCTTGAGTTGGCCCGGACAGTATGATAGGTTCCCTTGGCGGCATGCAGGGAGCAAAAAAACGGGCTATGACAGGGGTGTGAGACGCATGAAAGTTGCCTACTTTGATTGTTTTTCCGGGGTTAGCGGCGATATGACGCTCGGCGCTTTGGTCGACGCCGGATTGGCGTTGGCGGTCTTGCGTGAGGAGTTGTCCAAACTTCCGGTGGAACACTATCGCCTGGAAGCGGAAACGGTTAAGCGCAGTGGCTTGCGCGGCACGAAAGTCCATGTGATCATCGATGAGGCGCAGCAGCCGACGCGCAAGTATACCGACATTGTCAAGATGATTACGGAGAGCGGTCTCGGGCCGGAAGTCGCACAGCAGGCCCTGGATATCTTCCGGCGGCTTGGCGAAGTGGAGGCGCACTTACATCATGAGCCGATTGAGGCGATTCACTTTCACGAGGTGGGCGCCGTGGACTCGATCGTGGATGTGGTGGGATCGGTGATTGGCCTGCACGCCCTCGGGGTACACGCGGTCCTGGCATCGCCGATCAACGTCGGCCACGGCACGGTGCGCACCGCACATGGCCTGTTGCCGGTGCCGGCGCCGGCAACGCTGGAGTTGGTGAAGGGCTGTCCGACCTATGCCGGGGAGGTGCGCATGGAGATGACCACGCCCACAGGGGCGGCGATTGTCACCACCTTGGCCAGCCGCTTTGGGCCATTGCCGCATATTCGAGTGGAGCAGGTGGGCTATGGCGCGGGCAATCGCGATCTGCCGGGCCAGCCAAATCTGTTGCGGGTGATTTTGGGTGAAGTTGAGGATCATCTCTTGGCGGGTGGCTCGCCTGCGCCTCCTCACGGCCACCAGCACCATGGGCCTCACGATCATGAGCACCACCACCATCATCACCATTAATGCCTGACTGTGGAGAGAGACGCATGCGATATTTTATCACCGGCGGTACGGGGTTTATTGGGGCCTATGCCGTTAAAGAGCTGCTGGAGGCCGGGCACCGTGTGACGGTGCTTGATTTGGTGCCAAATCGCGAGTTTTTGGAACACGTCTTGGGCGCGCCACTAGACCGCGAGGTGGAGCTGATTGGAGCGGATGTGACGGATATGCCCTTGATGTTGCGCCACATGAAGGAGAGCGGGGCCGAGCGCGTGGTGCACTTGGCCGCAACTCTGAGTATCAGTAGTGAGGTGAACCCGCTGCGCACCCTCAAAGTCAATTGCGAGGGCACCATCAATATTTTTGAAGCCGCTGCGGCTTGCGAGGTCAGCAAGGTGGTGTGGGCGAGTTCGGTGGCGGTCTTCGGGGCGGCCGAGCGGCAGGACGGGTATATTGCCAATGAAGCCTATCACGCGCCAACCGGCTTATATGGCGCGGTGAAGACGATGAACGAGCAGCTCGGCACGCATTACAAACGCCGGCGTGGGCTCGATAACATTGGCTTGCGTTTCACGCATGTGTACGGCTACGGTAAAGCCCTGACGATTCCGCGCGGCACGGGGGTGGATTATTTGACGACGCTGTTGGAAAAATCCGCTGCCGGCGAGTCGGGGGTGATTCGCAACGGGGATGACGAACCGGATTTCCTCTATGTCGAAGATGTGGCACGGGCGATTCGGCTGGCGTCCGAGGCGCCGCCGACGCGGTCGTCCGGGCTGACCATCGTCGGGGATACGCGGACGATGCGAGAAGCGGTGGCTTATGTCCGTCAGTTGCTGCCCGAGGTGGAACTCCAAATGTCGCCGGGGGGAACGCACAAAGGCATCCGCTACGACGGCTCGGTGACGGAAGAGGCGATTGGCTACAGTCCGCAGTTTCTGATGGAAGAGGGGTTCCGTAAGACCATTAATATGGTGCGGGCACAGCGCGGTTTGCCGCCTGTCTAAGCGCATTTTCACATAGAGTAAGGATCAAGGCTATGGAGGAGTTAAATCTGACGGGGAAAACGGCTGTCGTGTTGGGCATCGCCAATCGCTGGTCCATTGCCTACGCGATTGCCAATACCTTGCAGGCGCATGGGGCGCGCTTGGCCGTCACCTATCAGAACGAACGGGTTAAGGATGATGTGTATAAGTTGACCAGCGATTGGCCAGGGGTCTTACATTTGCCGTGTGAACTCACGGAGGACAGCGATATCGATGCTGTCCGCGATCAGGTGCAGGCCGAATTTGGCCAGGTCGACATCCTCGTACACTGTGTGGCGTTTGCGCCGCGCGAGGATTTGCAGGATCCGTTTCGCAATATCTCGCGCCGCGGTTTTCATACCGCCCTCGATATCAGCGCCTATTCGCTGATTGCCGTGGCCCAGCGCTTTGCGTCTTTGATGCCCGAAGGGGGCAGCATCATCACCCTGACCTACATGGCCAGTGAGCGGGTCGTTCCCAATTATAATGTCATGGCGGTGGCCAAAGCGGCACTTGAAAACAGCGTGCGCTACCTGGCCAACGATCTCGGGCAACACGGCATCCGGGTCAATGCCCTGTCGGCCGGCCCGGTTCGCACGGCCTCGGCCCGCGGTGTTCCCGGCTTTGTCAGGATGATGAAAGCCTATGCGGACAAAACGCCATTGCGGCGCAACATCACCGTGGAAGAGGTGGGGAAGTCGGCCCTCTATTTATGCAGTGACTTGTCCAGTGGGGTCACCGGCACGGTGCATTTTGTGGATGCGGGATACCATATTTTAGGAATGTAGAAGCATGACATGGCATCTGCTAGCCGCGTGTTGGCACAACTTGAATGTTCGGGTGTTTACCGCTGCGGGGGTGCCTGGCGATGACGCCAGGCTCGCGGCCGATGTGCGTTTGGAGAGCGCCCTGCGGCAAGGGGCCGGGATTGATGTGTTTTCTATTCGGCGCCTGCAAAACACGGTGCGCCGCCTGCAGGCCGGCGGTATCAACCCCACGCCTCAAATTGCCGTCGTGCAAGATGCCGGGCATCACGCCCTGCTGGACGGCGACAACGGTCTCGGCGCCGTCGTGGGCAGCAAGGCCATGCAGCGCTGCCTGGAAAACGCCCGCACTCAGGGCCTCGCTCTGGTGGGGGTGCGCAACTCGACCACCCTGGGCATGATGGCGTATTACGCCATGCTCGCATTGCCACACCACGCCATTGGCTTTGCGGCGACCAATACCGAACTCAAAATCGGCCTGCCGCCCTGGGGCGGGGTGACCCCAGCACTTGGGAACAACCCGTTCGCGGTCGCCATTCCGGCCGGTGAGGCGCCGGCGGTGGTGCTGGATATGTCGGTGATTGCCACCGAGCCGCAAGCCACGGGCGGCGGCCTGGGAACCTCATCGCGAGCCCCGCTAGGCCGCGGCTTTATGTCGCGGCCGGTGATCGGGGATCACAAGGGGTACGGGCTGGCGTTGGTGTTAGAAGTGCTCACTGGCGTGCTCACCGGCGCTGGGTTTGGCCGGGCCCACTCACCCGAGCAGCTCGATGCGCCGGCTGCCCGGCACGATCTGGGGCATTTGTTCGGGGTGCTCAACCCGGCGGTGTTTATACCGCAGTCGCAGTTTCTGGCGCGCATGGAGCAGCTCCGCGAAGAGGTGGTCCAGGCGCCACGGGCGCCTGGTGTCGAGCGTATTTATTTGCCCGGAGAACTCGAGCACGAACGGCGACAGACGCGGCTTCGGGATGGCATTCCGGTGCATGATGAGACCCCAGCGGCGCTGCAAGAGCTGTGTGATGGACTTGGGATCGAGATGCCGGTGATCGGATAATGGTGTGTATGGGGTCAAGTCTTGCTATTTGCCATTTCTTTCAGGCGTTGGGGTTGGTATGACCGTTAGCTGGTGACGCAGCCGATGGTCAAAAAATAGTAAATAGCAAGACTTGACCCCTTCTCTTTTCTCGCTGAAACGGCTTAAAAAAATGAGGATAGGTATGTCTGAAGATGCGGTGGTGCAGAGATTGCGCGAGGCCATTGAGCCGGTGATGATCTGTACGGATGTCGACACGTGTACCTTTATGGCCCGCGATGCCCTAAACCCCTCCCGTTTACCGGCCGGGGAGCCGGTACAGCCCGTGTGTGTGGTACGGCCTCGGTGCACGGAAGACGTGGCCTCAGTGCTCCGCGTTGCCAATGCGGCCAAATGCCCGGTGATTCCTATGGGGGGTGGTAGTGGCCTGATGGGTGGGGCGTCGTCGGTGATCCCCGGTATTGTGTTGGATTTGCGCCAATTGCAAGGGATTGAGATTCGGCCGGCGGACCGCATGGCGGAGGTGGGAGCGGGGGTGACGATCAAGGCGCTGAACGAGGCGGCTAAGCCATATGGGTTGATGTGTGGCCACGACCCCTGGACGGTGGCCGTGGCCACGGTTGGTGGCACGATTTCGACGAACAGCCTGGGGTATCTGGGGGGCAAGTACGGGGCTATGGGTGATCAGGTGCTTGGCCTCGAAGCGGTGCTGCCCACCGGTGAGGTGATCCGGACTCGGGCGGTGGAGAAAGCTTCTACCGGACCGGCGTTGCAGCCGTTGTTGGTGGGTGCAGAAGGTTGTTTTGGCGTGATTACGCGGGCGGTTTTGCGTTTGGTACCGCTGTCTTAAACGCGGTTTGGATCCGAATGGCATTCTGAATCCGGGCAAACTGGCGCTGACCGACGCGGACACCGAGACCGCATAGCCTGCGTGGGCCAGGGGAGGCACGCCGTGGTTTGGGAGGGGGGATTACTTGTCCGCCTCGATCACCTTGACTTTCATCTCGATGCGCTCCAAGGGAGCATCTTTAGCGTCGCGCTCTTGGGCCACGATTTTATCTGCCACCTCCATCCCTTTCACGACCTTTCCGAAGGCAGTGTACTTGCCATCGAGATGTGTTGAGGTATTGACCATGATAAAGAATTGCGATCCTGCACTATCGGGGTGCTGCGAGCGTGCCATCGACAGGATCCCGCGGGTGTGAGGGATGTCATTGAACTCCGCTTTCACATTGTGGCCCGGGCCGCCCATGCCATATTTGCTTTTGTCATCTCCCTTGGTATTGGGGTCACCGCCTTGAATCATAAAATTGGGGATGACGCGGTGAAAAATGGTACCATCATAAAAACCGGATTTCGCCAGTTTGATAAAGTTTTCCACATGCTTTGGCGCTTTTTGTGGAAAAAATTCCAGCTCCATATTGCCAAATTTAGTCTCGATCACCGCTTTCGGGGGTGCCTCAGCCAGGCCCGGAGGCACCCAGAGCATCAAACCGAGATTGCAAATGAGGCCAAACCCAATCAAACGTGCCCATACATGAGATGCGCTCACAGTCCGGAGTCCTCCTTGGCTATGAAAACAGGGTGGCGTACGCGGTACGCCATACGGTAGATGATAGCGAGTTCTCGAAGGCGTGACAACCGGGCCCACCTGGGGTCGTGAAAGGTCGCTTGCTTCCTTGGGCAAGAGACAGTATGCTAACATCACAGCACATTGGACATAGCGAATGAGTCTGCGGACAACTCGAGACGATACGCAGTGACTGCGTCATACACATGTCGTTGGAACCATTGATTTGCAGGTCTGTCAAGGGGATTATACTTCATTGGAGTGATTGACTCGCAGGCATTTAAAGAGGGTGCTGACATGAAACGATTGGGGATGCCCTTGGTGCCACCACACGGCATCCATTTTGCCGTTTATGCCGAAGGTCAGTGCCTTTCGGCTTCGTACTGCGTGCCGCTGTGGGCACCCTACAACCCTGAGAGTACGGATATCACCAAACTGCAAGTTAAAGCTTTCAATGGGGACGGTCTCGATGCCGGGCTACATTAGGCAAGCGATGACAGAATGATGTATAATGGCACGAGGGTATATGTCCCAGCTTGGAGGAATTATGCGTGAAGAGATTCGTTTAGGTAATGAAGCCCTAGAGCGCAACGATCTTGAAGGAGCCCGGCAGCATTTTCAAAAGCTGTTGGCGAAAGGGGGGACGGAGGTCCAACTCCGCATTGCTCGCAACCGGCTACAGGAAATTCAGGATCGAGATGACGCGGTCAATAATCCCGCGCCCACAAAGAAGCGGGCCTCCCGGAAAACCGCGTCGCGCACCAAGACTGCTACTGATGAGTCAACGATCAAATTGGTCCGGCCTCCCGATAACCCGGTTGTGGTGATCAAAAAACATTAACCAAAAAACATTAACCAAATGTGAGATCCGCTCATGTCCAACCTGGTGCTAAACCAACGGCCTGCTCTACGGGCTCCACATCTGATTGCGGGCTTTGCGGGCTGGCCCGATGGCGGTGGTGTGTCTACCGGTGTAGTGGATTTTCTCATCTCTTACCTGGCGGCGGAGCAGATCGGTGAAATCTCCGCCAACGATTTGTCGATTTACACGTCTCCCGCACTGGCCAGCCGGCCGATTGTGAAAATTCAACAAGGGCTGATCGAGTCGTTGCATTTTCCGGCCAATGAGGTGTACGCCTGGAAGAGTGAGGGAGAGGCACCGGATTTGATACTCTTGCAGGGGATTGAACCCGATTGGAACTGGCAAGATTATGTGGAAGCGGTGGTGGAATGTGTGCAGGCCCTCGGCGTGAAGCGGGTCTATACGATCGGGGGGTATTTGGACTATGCCCCTCATACGCGCATCCCGCGCCTCTCGGCGATCGCCACGGATGCAGAATTGCTCGACACGTTGCAGCCGTACGATATCGAACCGCATGACTACGACGGTCCCACGAGCATCCAAACGTATTTGTTGTCGCATTGTCAAGACGTTGGCATTGAGGGTATTGGACTCTGGGCCGGGAGCCCCTCTTACATTCAAGGTACCTATCCGAAAGTGACCCAGGTGGTGCTGGAATTTCTCAGCCAACTTTGGCAGTTGCCGCTTGAGCTAGGGTGGTTTGAGGAACAAACCGCCGAATTGGAGTCGACTCTGCATGAGCAAATCGACAGCAGTCCGGAACTGGCCGAGTACATCAAGCGGCTTGAACATGCCTATGACACGGCAGAGAGTGAGCCCCCGGATGTCGGCCCCGACGCGATTGTCGATGAAATTCAGCAATTCCTGCGTCGCCGACGGGACGATCCGATGGGTGAGGATCTCTAAGCCGGTGCTCTACCGGTTACTCTGTTGGCGGCAAGCGCCTTAAATTAAACTCCATTAAATAACGTCTATGACTGACCCTGCCGCTCATCTACTGCGAGGTTTGCAGGCTCTGGCCGATCGCAAGCCTCGCCCTCGTCCCTTTGTCGATGTTGCCTCTTTACCCTGGGACCAGCCCGAATTTAGCCGGCATTTTTTGCGTACGGCGACCCGAGGGGCTCGGTATACACAGCGCGAAATTGCATTTTTACAACAGTGTGGGGTCTTGGCGCCGGAGCGGCAGATGCTCGATCTGGCCTGCGGCGGCGGCCGGCACAGTCTGGCCATGGCCCGGCACGGCGCCGAAGTCACCGGGCTGGACGTGGGGCCTGCTGCCATTGCCGCCGCGCGTCGCCGTGCTGCACGGGCCGGCTTGCCGGCGACGTTTGTGCAAGGCGATGTACGCCATCTCGCATTCGAGGCCGCGTTTGATGCGGTGACCTTGTTGTTCGGGTGCTTTACCGAGATGACGCGTGAAGACGCCCAAGCGTGCCTGCACGGGGTGGCCCACAGTTTGCACCCTGGCGGCTGGTTTGTTCTCGATGTGTTTGCCCCGTGTTTTTTTGCCAACCTCGACGGTATGCAAGAGTGGTGGGTCGGTCGGGATTTTATCGCCGGCCGCTTTCCCCAACTGGTGTTGACGGAATACTTTTATTATGCCCGTCCCAAGACGTATGCCCGGCGGGATTTTATCTGCAACGCCAACACCGGTGAGATCCACACCTTTGGCGTGAGCGGACAGGCATATACCCTCAGAGACTTGTCGCATATGTTCGAGGCCGCCGGCCTCACCCCGGTGATCACATGCGGCGACTGGGATGGGACTGAGGCGACGCCGGACAGCGAACTCTATATCGTCGTGGCTCAGAAACCACCGGTTTAACTCGGTGGGTAGAAAAGCCGTGATCACCGGGGCTTTGAGCAAACAGGGAACCCCGTGAAAAGGGCCCGCCGGCAGGTCGCCGCGAATCGCAGCCCGCGCTTCGTCAGCCATCGGCATCACCACCGCGTTCAGGGGGGTATCATGGGCCTCGATGCGGGCGATCGCGGCCTCCAAAAGCATCTCCGGGCTCACCTCGCCCTGGCACACCAAGGCGGCCAAGCCCAGACCGTCGTAGGTCTCGCAGGTCTCCGTGGGGCTAGACATTGAGGGCGAGGCTTGCCGGGCTTTCATTGCCGATCATATCTTTGTTGGCTGCCCCCGGCGGCACCATGGGATAGACTTTTTCATTCACATCAATAGGGGCATGAATGAGGCAGGGGCCATCGGTGTGGATGGCCTGCGCCAGGGTCGCGATCGGGTCGTCGCTACGGCCGAGGTCGTACGCGGTCATGCCAAAGCCTTTGGCAATGGTGATGAAATCGACCTGTTGGCGGAAGTCCGAGGCAAACACCCGCTGTCCGTAAAACAGATCTTGTTGCTGGTGCACCAGGCCCAGTGAGTTGTTGTTCATCAAAATAATCTTGATGTTGACGTTTTCTTCAACCGCAGTGACCAGTTCCTGAATATTCATCAGCAAACTGCCGTCCCCGCTAAAGCAAATGACCGTGGCGTCCGGAGCGGCCAAGGCGGCACCAATGGAGGCCGGTAAACCGAAGCCCATGGTGCCCAAGCCGCCTGACGTGAGCCATTGCCGGGATCGTCGGAACGGGTAGACCTGCGCCGCCCACATTTGATGCTGACCGACATCCGTGGTGATAATCGCATCGTCATCGAGCAAATTCGCGGTTTGCAACACGAGCCCGTAGGGCGACAACGGGTTGTCCGCCCCCGGAATGTGTAGCGGGTAGGTCGTTTTCAGGGAGTCGACCTGATCGAGCCATGCGGTGCGCGGCTTGGCTTCGACTTGTGGCATGAGTGCGGCCAACACCTCTCCCACGTCGCCGATGATGCCCACATGTGGGGCTCTGATTTTCCCCAACTCGCTCGCGTCGATATCAATATGAATGACCTTGGCATCGGGGCAAAAGGCCGCCACTTTGCCGGTGGCTCGGTCGTCGAACCGCACCCCGGCTGCGATCAGGAGGTCGCAGGCTTCGAGGGCCATATTCGTATAGCGTGCCGCGTGCATGCCCAACATACCGATGGCACGGGGATGATCGGTGGGCATGCCACCTAAGCCCATGAGGGTGGTGGTGGTGGGTATACCGGCCTTTTCCGCCAGTTGTACCACGCATTCGCCGGCGCCGGAGTGGATCATACCACCGCCCACATAGAGAATGGGGCGCTTGGCGGCGTTGATATAGGCGGCGGCGCGTTCGATATCCGCCGCGTCGAACCGAGGGGTGGGTTCGGGTTGGGCGGGCTCGGGAAAGCTGGTAAACGCGGCGGCTTGATTCTGCACATCCTTGGGGACATCGACCAGCACCGGACCCGGGCGGCCCGAGCCGGCAATGCGAAAAGCAGCGGGAATGACCTCAAGCAACTCCATAGCTGAGTGCACCAAAAAATTGTGTTTGGTCACCGGCATACTCATGCCATAGATGTCGACTTCTTGAAACGCGTCCGTGCCGATCATGGCGGTCGGCACCTGACCGGTAATAAAGACGACCGGGATGGAGTCGAGCCGGGCATCAGCCACCGCGGTGAGCAGGTTGGTGGCACCGGGGCCGGAGGTGCCAAAACACACTTCAGGTCGACCACTGACGCGAGCCATGCCCTGGGCGATAAAACCGGCACCTTGCTCGTGTCGGGCCAGCACGTGGCGGATGAGTTTGCTTTGAGACAGGGCGTCGTAGAGCGGCAGGTTCGCACCGCCGGGAACCCCGGCAATGGTTCGCACCCCTTGACGTTCCAATAGGTGAATAATCAGGTGGGCACCGGTCATGGTTATCATCGAGCGATCTCCTTGCACGATCGTAAAGTAGTCGCTCGGCGCTCGACCCGGCGGGTTGCCTGTAAAGCAAAACCCCCGCCGGTGGCGCCGGCGGGGGTTGAGATGTTGAAGTCGGTTTCCCTCTCTCCCGCTACGGCGCGTTGGGTACGAGTACGAGGCGTACAAGTACACTTACGAGTACGAGAGGGAGCAATAAGGAGCCGACGGGCATCTGCATCTTGGATTCCGTTAGAGGCCATGTCGAAAACGATCAAGTAGAATACGTGGGACAATACGCGGGGGCGGCAGCAAAGTCAAGCGATTTTTTTTGCGATCGGCAGGCACGCGACTGGCGCCTGCCGATCGCAGGCTTATAGATAGCTGAGCCAGTCGTGATGGCGATCGCCGTAGACGATGAAAAATGGGTTGAGATACGTATCCTTGGTGTTGTATTGCAGCGGCTTGCCATCGACATTGACTACCTCGCCGCCAGCACTGGTGACCACGGCATGCGCCGCCGCGGTATCCCATTCCGAGGTGGGTCCGAGTCTCGGGTAGACATCCGCTTTGCCCTCGGCCACGAGGCAAATTTTGAGCGAGCTGCCCATGGAGACGAGGTCGTGCTCACCGAGCTTGGCCAGATAATTGTCCAGCGAGTTGCCACGATGCGAACGGCTCCCCACCACCCGGGCCGGACCTGAGGTAAATGGGCTAACGCGAATGGACGCCGGGTCTTGGCCTGGACGTTGGATGAAGGCGCCGGCATTTTTTGCGCCGTAATAATCCGTATCTTGCACCGGGACATGCACCACCCCGAGCACCGCTTCGTGGCCTCGAATGAGGGCGATGTTGACGGTGAATTCGCCGTTGCGACTGATAAATTCTCTCGTGCCGTCAAGCGGATCGACCAGCCAGTACTGAGACCATCCGGAGCGTTCTGAAAACGGTATTTTGGATGACTCTTCGGATAAAATGGGCCACTCCGGGGTGAGCTTGGTTAGACCCTCGACAATGGTCTGGTGCGCGGCCAGATCGGCATCGGTCAGCGGCGAGTCATCGTCTTTTTGTTGCACCGCGTAGTCGGATTCGTAAATGTCGAGAATCCGTTGTCCGGCCTGCCGTGCAATGTCTCGCACCGGTTCAATGAGGTCCTTCAGGCTGTCTGACATGCGTCGTCTCCTTGGTAGGGTGCTGGGTCCATGCGGTGATGGAGAAATCTCATCGGTGCTACACGCTAGATTAATCGTAGCATATTCGGGCGACACGTCTCATCCTAGACTCTCACCCTCCGAGCATGGCAAAACGGTCTTCAGGAGCTGGTGAGACCCTCATCGGCACCGCTTCGAGGGGGCAAAGGAGGAGGTCGTAGTCCTTGAAGAATTCCGCCCACGCTAAACGCATGCGGTGACGCGATTCGTTCAACCCGAGCCAGTCTTTGTGGTACAGCGCTTGGGCGCGAATGCTCTGTGCCTCGTAGCCGTCAGCATCTGGCGGCAGGGCGGCGGCGGCTTGCAGATGGTGTTGAAACCTCTCGGGCGACAAACGTCCGGAGGTGGCGCTGCGCAGCAGTTGAAGATAATTGCGATGCGCCTCGCGCGAGTCGATCTGCGGCCGCGCGGTATCGCTCACCTGGGCGCCGCTTTTGGTGAGGAACTCGACCACTACATGTAGACGGGCCTGCACGGTCTCATCCACTTCGGCCTCGGCATCGGTATAGATCACCGCCACCGTGTAGTCGCGTAGCGCCACGTGCCTGGGCCGAGGGAGGTGGAGCTGCCAGCCCAGGCCGTCAATCGCATCCGGCCCGGCCATCGCCTCCAGGGCCATGGCGAGGTCGTCCGCACTGCGCGCCAGCGGCCCCACCACGGAGATGTCCGACGCCGCCACGATGCCTGGCATCGTGGTGCAGCCTCCGTTGCATGAGTGATTGACCCTCGTGATCTGTCTCAGGGCAATCTGCATTTCAGCGTATAATGCGCTCATGCTACACTGCCCAGGTTAGCCGAGAGGCGATGCTTGAGCGTCGCGTGGTGTCAGTGAGGTCTCCAGGGTAAGCCATACCCCTTTTTCAGAGGTGCTCATCATCATGACCCAGAGCAGTCGTTCTCAATACCGTGTCATCGTCGAAAAAGACGTGCCGTCGCCTACCCGAGATGGCCTCAACCTCATGGCCGATATCTATCGTCCGGATGCCGACGGACGGTTTCCCGTCCTGCTGTCGCGCTTGTCCTATGACAAAAACAGCCGTCAGCGGCCCGGCGATATCGACTATTTTGTCGAGCGCGGCTACGTGGTGGTCTTCCAAGACACGCGCGGGCGTTTTGCCTCGGAGGGCGAGGTGTACTACCCGCCGTTTTGGGAGATCCAAGATGGCTTGGGGCGACATTCTCAAGCCGGTGGCCCACTATTTCTCGGATTATTTGACCCATCCCGAAGATGGGCCGTACTGGTGGTCGATCAACTTGGAGCGCCAAAGAGGGTGGGAAACATGATCCCCACGATTTTGCTCAAGAGGGCTTGTTGCGCCTGCGAGCGGCCTTCGGTCTCGGCCACAAGAGTATCGGGGAAGCCCAAGTCTTCTAGGGCTTGATGGATGGCCTCAATATAGCGTTGAGCATCGGTCCGCTGTTGCAGGATGCGTTGTCGGGCGTTAAGTCGACGGCGTTTGTTGGCTTTGGCTTGTTTCTTGGCGTATCTTTTCATCGGGGACATGGTGACTTCCTTCGTTTGAAGAGGTGTTTTGATGAGATACGAAGGAAACCATACCCCAGTTGAGGCGGAGATGAGAAGAGCTGGGCTGGGTTGGCCAAGAGAGTTTATAAGCGATTGAAAGTGAATAGATTGCATGAAGGGCTATGCGGAAAGCCGCATTAATCCTGGCTGGCGTACCGACTATTCCCACTGCTTCTTTAGGAGACAAAACAGTAAAATGGTCATCTACACATGGTCAAAATAGATAGGCGATGGCTGACGCAAGTCTGGTGTGACGCCATCTGAGGAAGGAATCTGGATGTTATTTACTAAGATAACGTTGAATTGGCAGTCGAAATACCGGTCGAAACGATGGCACTTATGGTGCCTTGCGTGTCTGATTTTCAGCTGTGCGTCTTTGGCTTGGGCCCAAATTCCCCCGCCCACGCCAGGATTGCCTCTGCCGCCTCTGTTGGGCGCCCGGGTTACAGGGGAGACTGCAACCTCGGATACTGTGTTTGATTTTGCGCTCGAAAGTGGTTCTGTCCTCTCCGGTAAGGTCATCGATGTAAATGGGGTCGCGGTAATGTCCGCCACGGTGTTGGCCCAGTCTGAGACCGGGATTTTTAGAAGCTCCATCACGGTGGACTTTGATCCGAATAATCCGACCCTGCCGCAGTTCAAATATCGCCTTGTGGTGCCTGACGGCACGTACAATATATTTGTCACTATGAGTGTGATCGATGTGGCTGCCACGCCTCCGCAACTGCTCTCCACCCTCACCTTTGATTTGCAAGAGACGGTGGTGGTGGCCGGCGCTACCGAACGCGATTTCATGGTGCCGGGGTCACCGCCGTTTTCGACCCTGACCGGGCAAGTCAGCAGCCTCGGGACTCTGCCGAGCGAGGGTGGGCTGTGGTTCCAGTCTGAAGATGGACGAGTCTCGAATATTACACGAGTAGAGATTGCCGAAGGGGCCACCCAGGCGACGTACCGTATCACCCTCCCTGCGGGCACGTATCAAGTGTCTTTCTTGGTGACCCTGCCCGAGAGCCTAAGACCTGACGTGGACAATCCCGTACCCCCGCCGCCACCGGATCCGGAAGTGCCGCAGCAATCCGTGTTGATTCCGCTTGGAACGGTGACAGTCAGCGCGGATCAGGTGTTTGATCTCAACGTGCCGGCCATTGTGACCCTCGCTGGTAAGCTCCTGGACGGCTCGGGTATCGCCTTGGCGGGTGCCAGTATCTTTGCTACGTCGGGACTGCCCCAGACACCACCGCCGTCGCCGTCGCCCACGCGTGCATTTTGTCAGGCGGGCTCCTTGTCGGCGGCTCCCATTGTGGCTTTCAGCAGTGCTTCGCTCCTGGAGGGCAATACCTTGGGTGACTACGAGCTTTTGGTGGTGCCGGGGGATTATCAAGTAGGTGTGACCACACCGGTGGAACTGCTGCCGCCTGCGACCGTGCCGCCTAGCACATTGGACCCGCAGCAAGGGAGTCTCACGTTTCCTTTTCCGCTTGCTATGATGTCGATCACTGAGGATCAAATCGCGGACTTTGTCTTGCCATCGTTGCCTGCGGTGGTGCTCATCTCGGGACGCGTCACGGATCAACAGAACCAACCGGTGGGCAAGGCCCGCGTGAATGCGGTCTCATCGATGCTGACGGCGGCGCCGAACGTCTTGTTCTCAAACAGCGTTGAGGCCAACGAGTTGGGAGATTATCAGCTGCTGGTGTTGAGCGGGGTGGATTATACGGTGACGGTATGTCCGCCTGAACCGATGAGCTTGATTGAGACGCCTACACTCTGATTGCCTGCCTATCCCTCGCCGGCAGTGGGCGAGGGGTAGGCAGCCCGCGGCCGGCATCACCGTAGCCAGGGTTGCCTGAAAGGTCATCTTCGTCTCCTTAGATTACCGCACTCGCTCGCCCGCCTGCCGGGGCTTGGCAAACTCCGCCACCACGACGTTGGCGCCGTCGGGACCGGCGGCCAGAATCATGCCTTGGCTGACCCCAAAACGCATGTTGCGCGGCTTCAGATTGGCCACCACGATGACCTGTTTACCCACGAGATCACACGGCTCATAGGACTCGCGAATGCCGGCGAAAACAGTGCGTGTCTCATTGCCCAGGTCGACTTGTAAACGCAACAGCTTGTCAGCGCCTTTGACGGTCTCCGCTTCGAGAACGGTGGCGACTCGGAGATCGATCTTGGCAAATTCGTCAATGGTAATTTCGGGCTCTAGCGCTTCCAGTGACGGCACGGCAGCTGGCCGCGACGCCAGGTTTTCCCGGCTGTCCTCAATCATCGCCTCGACGCGTTTGGGGTCGACGCGCTCGACCAGCCGCTCGAAGGGGCCGAGTTCGTGATCGGTGAGATCAAAGCCGCTCGCGTCGTCAAAGCCGAGGGCGGGGACGCGCAGGATGGTTTCCACATCGGCGGCGTATTTGGGCAGGACGGGCTTGATCAGCGTGGCGATGGTGCGGCAACAGTTGACCGCAAAGGTACAGATACCCTGGGCGGTGTCGCGGTCGGTTTTGACCACCTCCCAGGGGGCGGCGTCCTGGAAGTATTTGTTGGCGATTTCCGCAATCGCCACGATTTCCTGCATGGCCCGGTTGAATTCCAACTTCTCGTAGTGCTCGCGAATGTGTGGCACGCGGGCTTGAATGTCGCTGATGATCGGCTGCACCGCATCGGGCAGTGCACTGATGCGGCTGGCAAAATTTTTGTTGACGAACGGCACTGCCCGGCTGACCAAATTGGCGATTTTGTTGATGAGATCCGCATTGACCCGGTTGACAAAATCTTCCAAGTTCATGTCCAGATCGTCCGGCTGGCCGTTGAGTTTGGCCCCGTAGTAGTAGCGTAGATATTGCGGGTCGAGGTGGTTGAGATAGGTGCGGGCGTTGACGAACGTGCCTCGGGTTTTTGACATTTTTTCGCCGTTGACGGTGAGAAAGCCGTGTACCAGCACACGGCTGGGCAAGGTGTAGCCCGCGCCTTTGAGCATGGCGGGCCAAAAGAGCGTGTGGAAGTAGACGATGTCTTTGCCAATGACGTGGTATATTTTGGCGTTGGGATTGTGCCAGTAGGCATCAAAGTCGCGTCCGGTGTCGCGGCAGAACTTTTCGGTGGTCGCGACATAACCGATTGGGGCATCGAGCCAAACGTAAAAATATTTGTCGTCTTCGCCGGGAATTTTAAAGCCGAAATAGGGGCCGTCACGGCTCACATCCCAGTCGCGTAAGCCCTCGTTGAGCCAATTTTGCAAAAACCGGCGGGTTTCCGGATTGAGCCGCTCCGGCGTGTTGACCCACTCCTGTAAAAATTCCGCATAGTCACCGAGCGTAAAAAAGTAGTGATCGGACTCGCGGATCACCGGGGTGTTGCCACACAGGGCACAGCGAGGATCTTGCAGGTCGGTAGGATTGTAGGTGGTGCCGCAAACTTCGCAGACATCGCCGTATTGATCCTCGGCTCGGCAGGCGGGATTCGGGCAGGTGCCGCGAATAAACCGGTCCGGCAAAAAGCGGCTGTCGGTCTCGCAGAAATACTGGGCGACCGGGCGTTTGACAATATGGCCTTGATGGCGCAGCTGTTCGAAGATATATTCCGAGTGGCGGCGATTTTCATCGCTGTTGGTATGGTAAAAACAGTCGAAGGCGACGCCGAAGTCGGCAAAGTCGCGTTGATGCTCTTCGTAGTAGCGGGCAATCAGTTCCTCCGGCGCGATGCCGGCCCGTCGCGCATTGACTTCGATAGGGGTGCCGTGGGTGTCGTCGGCGCACAGATACACAGCGTCATGCCCGGTCATTTTGAGAAAGCGTACGTAGATATCGGTCATGATGTACTCCACCAAATGGCCCAGATGGATGCTGCCATTGGCATAAGGTAGAGCGCTGGTGATGAGAATCGGGTCAGCCATAATGTGTTTCCCATGCGAAATCAAGAAATAAAGCCCACGGCACACTTGGGTAGCAGCTTTTGACTATACCGTAATTTGGGGCCGTGCGCATCGGTTCTGTAGCGATTTTTGTGGATTGAGGAGCACCACGTGCAACGTGTCGCATCGACGCAACCCCTGGCCGCCCGCATGCGTCCCCGGCGGCTCGATGAGTATGTCGGGCAAGACCATATTTTGGGGCCGGGGCGGCTGCTGCGCCGCGCCATCGAGGCGGATCAACTGTCGTCGCTGATTTTCTATGGGCCGCCAGGCACCGGTAAAACCACGCTGGCGATGGTGATTGCCAATACCACCGAGAGCCAGTTCTTGACCATCAATGCGGTGTTGGCCGGGGTGGCGGACATCCGGGGGGCGATCAAAGAAGCCCAGGGGCTTTGGCAACAGGAGCAGCGACGCACCATTTTGTTTGTCGATGAGGTGCATCGTTTTAACAAAGCCCAGCAGGATGCCCTGCTGCCGCATGTGGAAAACGGCACGCTTATTTTGATTGGGGCGACGACGGAGAATCCCTACTTTGCGGTCAATCGGGCGCTGACCAGCCGCAGCCGCGTTTTTCAGCTCAAATCGCTTGGCGAAGCAGAGCTGTCTCGCATTGCCCAGCAGGCGTTGAGCGACCCGGAGCGCGGCTATGGGCAGTATCGGGTGGAAATGCAAGAAGCCGCCTTGGCGCATCTGGTGAACGTCGCCAATGGCGATGCCCGCGGGGTGCTCAATGCCCTAGAATTGGCGGTCGAGACGACGCTGCCCAATGCGGCTGGCGTCATCGTGGTGGATATGGAGGTGGCAGAGGAGAGCATTCAGCAGCGGGCCGTTCTCTATGACAAAGAAGGCGATTACCACTACGATACGATCTCGGCGTTCATCAAATCCCTGCGCGGCTCGGACCCGGATGCGGCGATGTATTGGCTGGCCAAAATGGTTTATGCCGGGGAGGACCCCCGGTTTTTGTTTCGCCGCATGATCATTTTTGCCAGCGAAGATGTGGGGCTGGCCGACCCGCAAGCCGTGCCGGTGACTCTGGCGTGCGCCGCCTCGTTTGACCGCGTGGGCTTGCCGGAAGGTCGCTTTCCGCTCGCCCAGGCCGCCCTGTATTTGGCCACCGCCCCGAAATCGAATTCGGTTTTTGCGTTTTTCGATGCCCTGAAGTCGGTGGAAGACGAACGCGAGGGCGAGGTGCCCAAGCATCTCAAAGACGCCAGCCGCGATGCCGAGAGCTTTGGCCACGGTGCGGGTTATCTCTATCCGCATGCCTACCGGGACCACTGGGTGGCGCAACAATATCTGCCCACGCATCTGCAGGGACAGGTGTTTTACGAGCCGGGAAAAAGCGGGCATGAACGGCAGATCCGACAGCAGGTAGTGAGCCACCGGGAGGCGCAGTTGGCTGCGATGTTGGAAGTCGACAGTGCCCCGCCGGGTGAGGTGTTGACCTTCGGCAAGCCGAATCACTCGTACGACCGCTGGCTGCAGCGCACTATTGGCCGGGTGGGCGAGCACTTGGCTGCCCTGCGCGACCGCATGGTCGAGGCGGCGCAGTTGCAGCGGCACAGCGTGGTGATCGACCTGAATGCGGCTTCGGGGCTGTTGACCTGGGAAGTGGTGCGGCGCGTCCCCGAGGGGGGGGTATGGGCCTTGGCGGGCACGCCGCAAGTGGCGGAAGCGTTGCAGCAGCAGGCGGCGCGGCTGCCGGAGATCGAGCGCCCGGTGGTGCTGCAGGGCGATCTGACGACCTTGCCCGAGCGTTTGCGGGAGCGGGGCGAGGGGGCGTTGCGTTTTGACGCGGCGCTGGGACGTCAAGTGTTGACCCGCTGCGAAGACAAAGTCAAAGCCTTGGCAGGATTGCGGTCGTGCTTGCCACCGGGGGGTCGTTTGGTGTTGAGCGAGGTCATTCCCCGGCATGGTCAACGCCTTTCGGACTTGGCCGATGTGACGGAGCTCGATGCCGATTTGGTGTTACGGCTGCATGAGGCAGAAGCGGCGCTGTATCACATGCCGGACGATGCACGGGTCAACTGGGACGTGCCGGAGTTGGAGGCCGCCCTGCGTCACGCCGGCTTTGAACTCCTAACGCCACTGGAGCGAGAGGTGCAGGTTGAAGAGCGCCATATCAGCGCCGCGCAACTGGGGCGCTGGTTTGCCGTGCCCGAGAGGAGCGGCCGCCAAACATCGTATGCCGGCCATCTGTTAACGCGGCTGTCGGCGGATGAACTGACCCGCGTCGAGGCTTGTTTTCGTCGTCAGTTACAAGACCAAGTGGTCTCCTGGCGCACCACCCTCGTGACCCTTCGAGCCACGCCGGCCGACGCCGGCCCCTCGGCTTTAAATAGTAAATAGCAAGACTTGACCCCTCTGCTCTTTTTCGTTGAAACCATTGACGCCCACGAAACCCTATGATAGGCTAGGGCCGAACTAAACGTCTCGGAGAAAAAATGGTGGATTCAATGCGGATTCAATAAGGCATGACCTTATTCTTCCTGGCCAGGGAGAGCGCCGGGGCGAGGGCTGGCATGCGAGCCAGAAGCTAGATCATTGGAAACCACAAAACTGCTTAGCCGCAGGGGGTGCTGGGTGACTATGGTCATGAGCGGTCATGCCATGTCATGTAAAAGGCACCACATCAAGGAGGTAGTGAGTTGCACGCGTTTGATTATGTTGCAGCCCAGACAGTTCAAGAAGCGGTTTCGCTCTTAGCGGAAAAGGGTGACGCGGCGAGGGTATTGGCCGGTGGCACCGATTTGATCGTGCAGGTACGGGAAGGGCGGCGCAGCCCGGACTTGATTATTGACGTGAAGCATATTCCGGATACTAATGTGCTGTCCTATAGCCCGCAGAGCGGGTTGACGCTGGGGGCGGCGGTGCCCTGCCATCGCATCTATGGCGACGCGACGATTGCCGCGGCCTATCCGGGGTTGGTCGATGCGTTTAGCTTGGTTGGCGGCATGCAGATTCAAGGCCGCGGCACGGTCGGCGGCAATCTGTGCAATTCCTCGCCGGCCGCGGATACGATCCCTGCGCTCATCGCACACAGTGCGGTGGCGGTGATCGCTGGGCCGAGTGGCACGCGGGAAGTGGCGGTGGAAGATTTTTGCACCGGGCCGGGCCGCAATGTGCTGCAGAACGGCGAACTTTTGGTGTCGTTAAAAATCCCGGCACCCGCCACTGGATTTGGCGCCTGCTATTTGCGCTTTATCCCGCGCAACGAGATGGACATTGCGGTGGTCGGCACCGGCTCGTCTGTGGTGCTGAGCGCGGATGGCTCGACGATCATCTCGGCTCTAGTGGCCCTGGGGGCGGTGGGACCGACACCGATTACGGTCGATACCTCGGCCCTGGCCGGTCAACCGGCGAATGAGGTGACGATCAATACGGCTGCAGAGGCTTCGATTGCCGCGGCCAGTCCGATTTCGGACATGCGGGGTACGGTGGAACAACGGCGCCATTTATCAGGCGTTTTAACACGGCGGACACTACAAAAGGCGATTGCTCGCGCGCAAGGGGAGGCGTAGACTTATGTCACAGAAACAGATGGTGACCACGACCATCAATGGGGAAGAAACAACGTTTATCTGTGAGCCTCGGCAGAGTTTGCTGGAGGTGTTGCGTGAGGACCTCGGCTTGACGGGCACCAAGGAAGGTTGCAGCAACGGCAACTGTGGCGCCTGTAGTGTGATACTGGATGGAGTGTTGGTGGACTCGTGTCTGGTGCTCGCGGTAGAGACCGCGGGCAGAACCGTCGGCACGATCGAGGGGGTGGCCGGGCCGGCTGCATTGCACCCGCTGCAGCAAAAGTTCCTGGAGCATGCCGCGCTGCAATGTGGCATTTGCACCCCGGGTCTTATTATTTCCGCCAAAGCGTTGTTGGAAAAAAACCCGCATCCGACCGAGCACGAAGCGCGGCTCTGGTTGGCGGGCAATCTGTGCCGCTGCACCGGCTATGATAAAATTATCCGGGCCGTTTTGGATGCAGCCGAAACCATGGGAGCGAGTGCGTAATGGCAGAAGCAACGGCTGGTTACAAAGTCATTGGGACGCGTCCGCTCCGCCCCGATGGGGCGGACAAGGTGACGGGGCGAGCCGTCTATGGCGGCGATGTGCGAATGACGGGGATGCTGCACGGCAAAATCTTGCGCAGTCCCCACGCCCATGCTCGCATCAAAAGCATTGACACGAGCAGGGCGGAAGCCCTGCCTGGCGTCAAGGCGGTGATGACTGCTCAAGATCTGCCGGAGCCCGAGGACCGCATGGCCGCAGCCGGTGAGGTGGCGGTGAATCTGAAATACTTGGCCTGCAATGTCATGGCCCGCGATAAAGTGCTCTACAAAGGGCATGCCGTGGCTGCGGTGGCCGCCACGAGCATTCACATCGCAGAAGAGGCCATGGGCCTGATCGAGGTCGAGTACGAGGTCTTGCCGCCGGTGATGGATGTGCTCGAGGCGATGCAGGACGATGCCCCGATTTTGCACGATGATCTGAAAATGATGGAGTTTGGGCAGCAGACGGACAAACACGGCAACATTGCCAATCACTTTCAATTCAAGTTGGGCGAGCCGGCAGAGGGCTTTAAAGAAGCCGATGTCATCATTGAGCGCGAGCTCAACACGGCGACCGTGCACCAGGGCTACATCGAGCCGCACAACGCCACGGTGTTGTGGAATGAAGATGGCCATGTGAACATCTGGACGAGCACGCAGGGCCAGTTTGTGGTGCAGAAGCAAACGTCCGAGGTGCTCGGTATTCCGGTGTCGGATGTCACGGTGACGCCGTGCGAAATCGGTGGCGGCTTTGGTGGCAAAATTCCGGTGTATCTAGAGCCGGTGGCGGCGATTCTGTCCAAGAAATCCGGCAAGCCGGTGAAACTCATCATGAGCCGGATCGAGGAGTTCGATGCCACGGGGCCGACCCCGGGCTCCAATATGTGGATCAAAATCGGGGCCAAAAACGACGGTAAAGTGGTGGCCGCGGAAGCGGTGCTAAAGTTTGAAGCTGGCGCCTATCCCGGCTCTCCGGTGACCGCGGCTGCGATGTGTATTTTCGCACCTTACGCGTTCCCGAATATGCAGGTCGACGGTTATGATGTGGTATTGAACAAACCCAAAACCGCTGCTTACCGGGCGCCGGGTGCGACGAATGCCGCCTATGCGGCGGAAACGTTGATGGATGAGCTGGCCGAGAGACTTGGCATGGATCCGCTTGAGTTGCGGCAGATCAATGGCACCAAGGAAGGCGAACGGCAGGTGACTGGGGTGGCGTTCCCGCGCATCGGCTATATGGAGACGGTGCATGCGGCGCTGGAGCATGAGCACTATGCGACGCCGCTGACCGGGCCCAATCGCGGCCGTGGGGTGGCCTCGGGGTTCTGGTTTAATGTCGGCTTCCAATCCTCGGTGGTGATCAATGTCAATTCCGATGGCACAGTGAACCTGATTGAAGGGTCGACGGACATCGGTGGGACGCGTGCGTCGATCGCCATGCAGGCGGCTGAGGCATTGGAGATCCCGTATGAAGATGTGAAGCCTCGGGTGGTGAATACGGACAGTATTGGCTATACCGATGTGACGGGCGGTAGCCGCACGACGTTTGCCACCGGCTACGCGGCTCACGATGCTGCGCTAGATGTCATCGCGCAGATGAAGGGGCGTTGTGCCGGGCGTTGGAATTCGGAGGAGGCGCCGGTGACGGCGGATGATGTCGACTATTCGGGCGGCACATTCATCAACAAGAAAAACGCCGAGCAAACCATGTCCTTCAAAGAGGTCGCGGGAACCTTGGCTCGTACTGGTGGCCCCCTGACCGGGAGTGCGACGGTGCAGCCGCGCGGCGTGGGGGGTGCGTTTGCCACCCATGTGGTGGATGTGGAAGTCGATCCGGATACGGGCAAGGTGCAGATCTTGCGCTACACCGCGACCCAGGATGTGGGCACGGCCATTCATCCGAGCTATGTGGAGGGCCAGATCCAGGGCGGCGCAGTTCAGGGGATTGGTTGGGCCTTGAACGAAGAGTTCATCTACAACGACGACGGCAATATGGTGAATGCGAGCTTCTTGGATTACCGCATGCCGACGTCGCTCGATCTGCCGATGATTGATACGGTGTTGATTGAAGTGCCGAATCCGGGTCACCCCTACGGGGTGCGTGGCGTGGGCGAGGTGCCCATTGTGCCGCCGCCGGCTGCACTCGCCAATGCGATTTACCGGGCCATCGGCAAACGCATGACCAATCTGCCAATGTCGCCCAGCGCGATCTTGAACAAAATCAACAACGGAGATTAATCACCATGGCGCTCGTCTTCATCCCAACGATGTTCCAGAATCTAGCGAACGGAACAGCCCAAGTGCGTGTTGAGGGGAAGACGTTGCGCGAGTTGCTCATCAATCTGGATGGGGTGCTCCCGGGTCTTCGGGAACACCTCGTGCCGGGTTGGGAATTCCGCGGTGACCTCGTGGTGGCGATCGATGGCGAGGTGGCGATCGATCTCACCGACCGCGTGGGCGATCACAGCGAGGTTCATTTCATCCCACCGATTGCTGGTGGCTGATCCCCCTTAAATTCCATCATCATCAGTGTCCCACCGACGACCAAGATCGGCAAGCAGACAAAATTGAGAAAGGGTACGAAGATCGTCAAAAAGGCGGCGATGCCGAACCCGAACATGAGCCCTGGCCGCTGGGTGACGAGTGCCCGTCGCTGCCGAAAGGTCATCAGCCGGTGATCCATGGTGTAACTGGCATACTGTAACGGCAAAAAAAGAATGGTGAAGAGCGTCCCGGCCAAAGCGGTAAACGGGGCGAGCACGGGAATGAGGCCGAGCAGGAAGAGAACGATATAGACCGCGACGATGAACCCCGTCCGTTTTAACTCCGCCCCCATGGAAACCCAAAACGAGCGCCACAGGTAACTGAGGTTTAGAGTGGCGGCTTGGGTGTCGCCGTGGAGGTATTCGACTTGCTGGGCTAAGATATCGAGAAACGGTGCGGCAACGATCTTGCCTAACAGGAGGAAGATCACAGCGAGAACGGCGCTGGAGAGCAAGATGAGGAGGACGCCAATGGTACCGCTAAGCACGTTGAGCAATGTGCTCCACCACCAGGAATACTGCGTGGGCGACGACTCAAACCGAACGAGCTGGTACAGGGTTGGGACATAGGAAATGAGGATCGTGAAAGCGACTGAGAACAGCAGGAGGTTAATGCCGGCAGGCAACACCGCCCACGTCCAAAGTGAGCGATGTTGCACGAGATAGACCATACCTTGAAACGGCAGGCGAAGCCCATGAGTCACGTCTTGCATAAATCGCATGAGAAGGCTCACTCTCAGGAGATTGCGCTTATGCTACTCCCCGCGGAGCCGGGGGTCTAACAAATCACGTAGGGCGTCACCCATAATATTAAAGGCGAGAACCGCCAGCATAATGGCTAGGCCGGAAAACGTCGTCAGCCAGGCGCAACATTGGATAAATTGGCGTCCTTCACTCAAGATGTTGCCCCAGCTCGGCATTGGCGGTGGCACGCCGAGGCCGAGAAAACTCAGACCTGCTTCCGTGCGAATTGCATTAGCAATATACAGGGTGGCGATGACGACTAGCGTCGATATCGAATTGGGAAAGACGTGCCGGGCCATGATGCGCACCTGCGAGCTGCCGATGGCACGCGCGGCCATAATATAATCGTTTTCCCGGATGGTCAGGGCCAAACTCCGAGCCAGGCGAATAAAATTGGGGGTGAGGGCCACGCCGATGGCCAGGATTTCGTTGAATAGCGATCCCCCCAAGGCGGTGACGATGATGAGGGCCAGAAGCAGCGTCGGGAACGCCAGCAACATATCGGTCAGGCGTAGAATAAGAGCTTCCACCCATCCGCCCCCAAAACCGGCGAGAATGCCCAACGGCACGCCGACGATGAAACCCACCAACACGGCGCCAAGACCCACTTGCAAAGAGACGCGGGTACCCCAAATGATGCGGCTCAAGAGATCGCGTCCATACTCGTCCGTGCCAAGGATATGCGGACCCGAGCCAGGGCCTTGGAGGACGTATGCCGAAAACTGTGCCGATGGGCTAAACGGTGAGACGAACGGCGCGAAAACCGCGGCCAGGATCATCAAGACCACCATTAAAAGCCCTATGATAATCGGTATGAGCTTGCGCATCTGACGGCCGCGAAGACCCTGCAGCCATTCCTGTTCGGTTGGAATGGCTTGTCTCGCGGCATCGCCTCCGGATGCTGTTTGGTCTGCAAGCGCCATGTCTCACATCTCCTCCTACCTGTAGGCTATGCGTGGATCGAACACCGCATAGAGAACATCAACGAGCAAATTGACCAGAATAATGGTCATGGTAAAGACGGTGATCGCGCCTTGCGCGAGCGGATAATCGCGTGCACCGATCGCATCGATCAACATTTTGCCCAAACCGGGCCGCGTAAATACCGTCTCGGTCAGCACGGTGCCGGTGAGGGCGATGGCCACGAACAAACCAATGATCGTGAGCAGTGGGATCATCATATTTTGCAAGGCATGCTTGTAAATCACAACGCGCTCTGACAAGCCTTTGGCGCGGGCCGTGCGAATATAATCCTGACTAATCACCTCTAGCATGGCCGAACGCGACAAGCGGCTCACCGTGGCCGCCAACGTAAACCCTAGCGCCAGGGCTGGTAAAACGAGGTGGTGCAGGACGTCCAAGATGGCAGCAAGAAAATCTTGCGGGTACTCAAACACCTCCCCAGAAGAGATCATTTCGATGACGGTGCTCAAATCGCCGCCGCCAATTAAGGGGAAGAGGTCGAGATAGAGCGAAAAAACGATCAGGAGGATGATACCAAACCAAAACACGGGCATCGAAAGCCCCAACAGCGCAACGATCCGGGCACTGTAATCCACCAACGGATTTTGCCGCTTTAAGGCCGAAAAAATGCCGGTTGGCAAACCGATCAACAAGGCTACAAACGTACTGGCAAACACCAAGATCAGCGTGTGGGGAAACATACTCAGGATGTAACTGGCGACCGTATAGCGAAATATCAGCGAATGGCCAAAGTCGAATTGTAGCGACTTCCACATGTAGTCAAAGTACTGGACGATGAGTGGGCGATCCAGACCCAGATTACGCACGCAGTCTCGCAGGGCCTCACTGGTCGCTTCATCCCCCATCATGGCAATACAGGGATCACCAGGCAATATGCGCATGGCGAAAAAAACGATGCTCATCGCCCCCAACAGCATCGGAATGGCCAAAAGCAATCGTCTGACAATATATTGAACCAACGGTATTTCTCCTCCACACGCCTCAATTGTGCAACATGATCATGCATGTTACACGGCGATGTGACATCAAACTGCCCTCCGATGTGAAGGGCAGTTACCGTGACGGAAACTAATTAATAATCTTCAGTTTCTCCGGATAGTTGTAGAAATAATGCAAGGCGAACTCGCCGAACTCGGGATCAAATGGCGCACTCACCCGCTTCGGGTTGCGGGCATTCTGGCTCGGCTGATCGGCAATCGGCAAGCAGACCGCATCGGCCATGATCTGTTTCTGCGCTTCAAAGTAGAGCTTTTCCCGTTCGGCTTCATCCCGGGTCTGACGCGCTTTTTCGAGCAGCCCGTCAATTTCTTTGTAATGCGCGAAATTGGTGCCCTGGTTGCCGGTTGCCGGATCCGGGGCCTCATCCGAGTGGAAAAACAGGCTCAGCCAGACATCGCCATCCGTCAACCGGGTACCGCCATAGAGCACAAACGGATTGAGGTTTTTTCGGATGTTTTGGTGATAGGTCGGATGCTCCACCATCTGGATCTGCAGATCGACCCCCACTTTTTTCAGCTGTTCCTGCACGAGCACCATCAGTTTTGGATAGAAGTAGGATTTGGTGATGAAATAGTTGTCAATCTTCATACCGTTTTCAAAGCCGGCCTCGGCCAACAGTTTTTTAGCCAGCTTGGGATCATACGCCGGCATCTCCTGGGGCTGATGACCGAAATACCCGGGCGGCAGCGGGCTCGTGGCGAGTTTGGCTAGAGGTTCGGGCCAAAGCGTATCGACGATGGCCTGGCGGTCGATCGCATGCATGAACGCCTTACGCACCCGAATGTCATCAAACGGCGGCTTGGTGTAGTTGAAGTAAAAACGCATCTGTCCGCCAGGGCCGCGTTGATCGAGCACTGCCCCCATTTTCGCCACTTGCCCGGCCACATCGGGGGTTATGGTGTTCGGTACGATGATGTCAAACGTGCCCTTTTCCAACCCGATGAGCTTGGTCGCGTCTTCAGGCACATCAAACCACTGGACTTCATCGATCTCCGGACGCCCTTCCCAATACTCCTTGAAGGCCCTAAAAATCACCTTTTCCCGGGGCATGTGCCGGTGGAAATAAAACGGACCCGTGCCGACCGGATTCCAACCGAAGTCCGGACCGAACTGCTCCGCCGCTTTTTTGCTGATGATGTAGCCTTGTTGGTAGCCCACCATACGCAGCGGGAACACCGGATCGTGCTGTTTTAAGGTGATTTCCACCTTGTGGGGATCCAGGACCTTAATCTCTTTGATCACATCCAAGTTTTTGGCAAACCGCATGCCTTTTTCACGGTTGATCTGCCGCTCAAAGCTGTACTTCACATCTTCGGCGGTCATTTCGCCAAAGTCCTTGTGAAACTGCACGCCCTTGCGAAGGTGGAACGTCCAGACCAAACCGTCATCCGATATATCCCACTTTTCCGCCAGGTCTGGTTGTACCTTCGCCGTCGTGACCTTGCCGTCGATAATGGCAAACTTGGCCAGGCCGCGGTATAGAAAACGAACCGAGGCCTGCGTTTGGCCAAGAATGCTCGTATGAGGATCGAGCGTTTCCGGCTCTTTATGGCCGATATTCAAAATTTTCTTTTGGGCCTCAGCCGGGGTTGGATGGATCGTGGCAAACATCGCAAAGATGGCCAGGAACGCCAGACCGAAGCGTAACCAATAGTGTCGAAACATCGCTTCTCCCTCCAATTAGGATGCGGGCAATGAGGATGCGGGCAATGAGGATGCGGGCAATGACGATACAGATTTACAACGTACGCATGCGCATCTTAGACAAACCGCACGCCATTCAACCCACCCAGTTAACACATGAGCTTATCAGAATCACATTGCACGAATGATTCATCCATAAAAAGCATCATCTTGAATGTGTTAGACTCCATCTCCATACAGAAGTCGGCAAGGAACTGTGTACAAGAACTTTCGTTTAGTGTGTAAAGCCTGTCGGAGACCAACATGTGCCACAAACATTGTACACAAGACTGAACAAAGATGAAACACCCATTCATGGTTCTGCGGGAAAGTAGGGTACAGGGTTTAAAAGGTAAAGTCAACAAGGATTTATGATCATCACGGCGTGCCCGATGGCGCCGCGTGGGCCGATTCACACGAGCCGGTGCCACGACAGCGACGCAAAGGAAGCGTATGCTTGAGTATTTAGAAGGTCTGGATCATCAGCTTTTTTTTGCACTCAATAACGGCTTGGCCAGGCTCGCCTTCGCCCCTGCGCTAGACGGTTTGTTCTGGCTGTGGGCCACGGTGGGCAATGGGACTGGCCTGCTAGGCTGTGCCCTGATTGGCCTTTGGTGCTTCGATCGCAGTGCGCTGAAGCGCCACTGGGGTTGGCTGACTCTCAGCGTCATTGCCGGGGCGGCCATCATGCAGGCACTGAAGTACGGTATTGCCCGGCCGCGGCCATTGATTACCTTTGCACCGGTGTTGACGGCGGGCGAGGTCTATATTCACGTCGTGGGTGAGGCGTTGCAATACCGTTCTTTCCCCTCGGGACATGCACAGGCTGCGGCTTCGGTGTTCACCTATCTTTGGTTTCTCTATCCTCGGCAGGCGGTGTGGTGGGTCCTAAGTATAGTTCTGGCCGCCCTGGGGCGGGTCTACGTTGGCGCCCACTTTCCTGCGGATGTCTTGGTCGGGGCGTGCCTGGGCAGTCTGAGTGCCTGTGGGGTCGTGGCGGTGCAAAGACGATGGGCGCGGCGGCATGGTGCCGAGGCTCAACTCTAACCATGTCGACCCACCCAATGGGATATTGTAGTCGTGAGGCGCTCCATGTTTGTGCCTCTCGCCTTGCTGGGGCTCAAAGTGCTTTGTGGCGCTGGTGCTCAAGTCAACTGGGCCTCAACGTGCTCCTCCGTTGGGGGCTCGTCGTCAGAGGATACACTGCCGTAGAGTCGGCGGATTTCGGCTTCGGCGCGCGCAAAGCATTCCGGTCGCAAGGCCAAAAATGCTTCCCAATCCTGCGCTGCTGCACCACTTTCGACATAGGCCATAAAGGCTTCAATATCGCCAATGATTTCCGTCCCTAGCTGTTGGTCCTTGGGGCGCGAGACCGGTTGCATGTTCTGGAACCTCCCTACGGGTGTCAATCCCTCCCGTGACTCTATGATCGCTCTATTTATGATCGTTCTATTATGGAAATATTATAGCACACCCTGTCAAGTCTTTTCTCAAATTTTAGGGCGACGCTCCCCGCGTCAACGCCCAAGCGTTGGTCAACGTCTTCGGAGGGTCGCCCACTCTGCTGCCGCTAGACACGGGCGAGACAATGCCGTTGACATGATTTCGCGATCCTCTTAGAGTAGGTGGAGATCGACGCTGATGGGCAACGCGATATCGTAGACACTGGCGATACAATAAAGAGATGGGCATGGATAAACGGTTAGAGAATTTACACCGGGCGCTACACCCGCGTGCCATTGCCGTGGTGGGGGCGAGAAAAATCGACGACTATTCATGGCTGCGCAACATGAGTACATTTGAGGGGCCAGTGTACTCGGTCAATATCGACGAGAACGAGATCCCCGGCATCGAAGCGCTAGGCATTACCAATTACAAACGCCTCACGGACATTCCAGGACCCGTCGACTTTGTGGTGGTGGCGGTGCCTCGCCGGGCGTCGCCACTGGTTATTCAGGATGCGATTGATAAGGGGGTCGCCGGAGCGGCGATGTTTACCTCGGGATTTGCGGAAACCGCTGAAGACGAGGGACGAGAGCTGCAAGAGAAGATTACCGCCATGGCGCGGGCGAGCGATATCGCCCTGGTGGGGCCGAATTGTATGGGGCTCTACCATCCGAAAGTGGGGATTCGCAATCACATCGAGCAACCGGCCGGTGAGGCGGGCAACGTGGGGTTTATCTCGCAGAGTGGGACGCACGCCATCAATTTCAGCCTCTACGGCGCCAGCCAGGGACTCAAGGTGAGCAAGGCGATCAGCTTTGGCAACGGCGTGGTGCTCGATAGCCCGGACTTGCTGGAGTACTTGTTGCAGGATGAGGAGACGACCATGGTGGGGATGTACGTCGAAGGCAGCCGTGACGACCAGCGGCTCTTTGATGTCATCAAACGCCTGGCGCCACGCAAACCGCTGCTCATCTGGCGTGGCGGACAGACCGCGGCGGGCAGCCGGGCGACCGCTTCGCATACCGGGTCGCCAAGACAGGATGGGGCGGTCTGGGCGTCGCTATGCCGGCAGAGCGGGGCCCTGGAGATCAATGGCTTGGAAGAGATGGTAGACACGATGAAAGCGCTGCAGCACCTCAAACCCAGCGGCGGGCAGCGCTTGGCTCTGGTCACGTTGACCGGCGGTCCGTCCGTGGTGTCCACGGATGCGTTTGCCAAGCAGGGCTTGGAGATTCCGACTCTGACCGAGGCGTCTTACGACAAATTTCGTGCGTTTTTCAGCATTGTTGGCGGCAGCTACAAAAATCCGGTCGACATGGGCATGAACCAGACGCCGGAGCATTTTACTGACATCATGCGCATTCTGCTCGAAGACCCGAATATCGATGCGGTGGTGAATGATTTGCCGCTCACGTTTTTGCGCCGGCGGATGGCGCGGCAGCCGGGGTATAAGGCGCAGCTCTTCAACACCCTGACCGAGTTGCGCGAGCATTACGGCAAACCGCTGTTGGCGGTGGTGGGCTATTCGCCGTTTGAAAAAGATGAAGTAGATTTTCGCCGAGAGCTGTTGGCAATCGGCATCCCGGCCTTTCACAACTTTGAGAGGGCCGCGTGTGCGTACCGGCAAGTGAGCACGTTGCACCGTTTCCGTCACACGGTGTAAATGAGCCATGGCGCCACCGCTCGTTAGCGTCATCATGCCGACATTTAACCGGGCCGATTGGTTGGCGGAGTCCATTGGCTCGGTGCTGGGCCAGACGTATCCGCACCTTGAATTGATCGTCGTAGATGATGGTTCGACGGACTGCACCGCTGAGGTGGTGCAAGGGTTTGGCCAGGCGTTGACCTATAGGTGGGATGACCATCGCGGCGTAAGTGCGGCTCGCAACCGTGGCGTGGCCGCAGCGCAAGGCACCTTGATCGGGTTTCTGGATTCCGATGACGTGTGGCAGCCGGGTAAGGTGGCGGCACAAGTGGCGCTGTTTCAACAGCAGCCCGACGTCCAGGTCTGCTACACCGATGAGATTTGGATTCGGCACGGCGTGCGGGTCAACCCGAAACAGATTCATCAAAAGCGCACCGGATGGCTGTTCGAGCCATCCCTGCCGCGTTGTATCATCAGTCCGTCATCGATTATGCTGCGGCGCTCGCTGTGGGACCGGCTGGGTGGGTTTGATGAGCGGCTGCCCGCGTGCGAGGACTACGATTTATGGTTGCGCATGACCCTACGCGTGCCTGTCACCCTCATCCCCGAACCGCTAATCGTCAAGCGCGGGGGGCACGCCGATCAGCTCTCGCGTGCGACCCCGCTTCTCGATCAGTACCGTATTACTGCCTTGGATAAACTGCTTCGCACCGCTCTCACCGTGCCGCAGCGGCGCGCGGTCCTCTCCGTGCTGATGCGAAAATGTAGCATTGTGGCCCAGGGGGCTGCGAAGCGCCAGCATACAGACCGCGCAGCGAGCTATGGCGCTATGGCCGATCAGTACCGCTGCCACTTGGCCGGGGTGGGCGGCATGATCGTGGATAGGGTATGAGAGCCAGGTATGGCACCAGCATTCCGAGATGTTAACCTCGCGGAGATCGATGCGGACGATCTCACCTGTGTGGTGACTTATCGTCCGCAAATGGCGGCTTTGCAGCGCTCGATCGACCATGCCGGGGTGCTGAGTCCATTGCACTTGCGAGGGTTGGACGGCCGTGAGCGGCTGCAACTGGTCTCCGGTTGGAAGCGGCTGCTGGCCGTCCAACAGACTGGCGTTCTGCAAGTGCCGGCTCTGGTTTACGATGTGGGTGAACTATCGGATGAGGCCGCTCTGTTGTTGGCCGTATACGACAACCTGGGCTGCCGATCCCTGAATGCGGTGGAAAAGGGCCGGGTGCTGCAGCGGTTGCGGGAGCGGTTTCACTATGCGGCCGATGAGCTGGTGAAAACGTGGTGCCCACGGCTTGAGCTGGCGCCACGCCTGGATGCTCTAGAAGCCCACTGCACGCTGCTGACCCTCGACGAGGCCCTCCAAGATGGGGTGATCGCCAAGACGCTTCCTCTAGAGACGGCACTGTGGATGGGACAACACGAGGCGGCGGACCGCGAGGTACTGCTGCCGCTGTTCGCCGATCTCAAGCTCGGCCAAAACCGGGCGCGCGAATTTGTCAACTTGATTGACGAGATCTGTCTGCGCGACGGATGTGGTGTGGTACAGCTCTGGGAGGATCTCGACCTTGCCGACATTCTGATCAATCCCGACCTGTCGGGTCCCCAGCGCGTGGAACAACTGCGGCGCCAGCTGCGCACGCGGCGCTATCCGATGTTGAACGCCCACCAGGAGCAGTTCGAAGCGGCTCGACGGGAGCTGCGCCTACCAGCACAAATGAGTCTCCAGCCGCCCCCGTACTTTGAGGGCTCACAGTACCAGGTGAGCTTTCGCTTCGGCTCGCGCGAGGAATTGCAAACTTATGCCCAAAAGCTGTTGGACTCGGCTTCAGCTGAAGCGCTGGAGGTCATGCTCAGGTTGTTGTGAGGGGCCCCGTGGAACACTGATCGTATCCGAGGCAACAGATTCGCGTTTGCGGGCATTGCTAGAGCATGGGTATCTCGCATGAGCTCGCCTATCAAGGCCCAAATTCCCCAATGCCGGTAATAGGCACCTCCGGTTCTTCCCCACCGCTGATCTTCCCCCAATAAACATGTTTCGATCTCCGATTATATCGGCCTTTATGAGCCATCTTAAATGTTCATATTTACCTTTCTAAAGACTAATTTGAAGCCTGACGATAGAGTTTAAGATCAATAAAATAGCGCATTTTTGATGTATTTAGAGGACTCATAAATCTATTGAAGTCATAAAAGGAAGTATCATGCGGTTTTATCCAGGACCGATTTGGATCGCCCTTTTCATGCTCCTTTCTCTCGTGCCCACTTTGACCTGCGCCACCACCATTCAAGCCGGCCCCTGGCTCCAAGCGATGACTGAAACTAGCATCGTCGTGATGTGGGAAACGGACACTTTCACCGATGGGACTGTGCTTTTTGGCGAAACGACCGCTTATGGCCTGACGCGAATGTCGAGTGCCAAGCGGATCGCCGCCACGTCGGTAAGCGGCGATACTGACGCAGTGTTGCACGAAGTGAAACTCACCGGCTTGCGTCCCGGGACGCGCTATCACTACCAAGTGCAGACCGGCAACGCGCAAAGTCGAGATCACACGTGGACTACCCATACCAAACAGGATGTCTGGCGCTTTACCCACACGGTGAGCCCGAATGCACTCGTCCCCACCAAGGCGAACCGCACATGGGCGTCAATGTGGGCGGCGCGGCCGGATTTTATTGTGATTTCAGGCGACATCAGCAATAAGGCAACTAACAGCGATTTCCACAAGTTTTTTACGCGCGCCTATCCATTGGCTGCCGACACCCCGGTGTACACGGTGCAAGGTAATCACGATGATCGAGACTGGAGTGTGTATGACGCATGGGTACACAATGACACGTCTGACCACGCCAGTGAGGGCTTTTATGCATTTGACATTGGCCCGGGACATTTTGTGGGGGTTAATGACAATACGCCGAGAGCGGATGCCTTTCCAGTGAGTTGGTTCGAACGCACGTTGGCGCAAAGCCGGGCGCGTTGGAATATTGTGTTTATGAATGGCAACTATCGCAAATACAAATTCGTTCAAGAGCTGTTAGAAGACAACAAAGCGAATATCGACGTGATTCTCACTTCCGGCGGCGGCAATCAATACCTCGATCAAGACGGCATTTTGCATGTTGAAAGCGGTGGTGCAGACCAGGTTTATCACGTGATTGAGATGACGGACACGTCGTTTCGGGCCACCTTGTATCAGTCTGATGGGAGCAAAAAGGGGAGTGAGGCGATTGGTTCGCCTAAAGCGGAGCCCAACACGCCACCGGTGGCGCGTCTTCGTGTCACGCCGCTTGTGGGTGCCGCACCGCTGGAGGTGACGTTTGACGGCACGGCATCCACGGATCGCGAAGGGCAAATTGTTGCGTACGATTGGGAGCTTGGCGATGGGGTGGTGTCGAGCGGTGAGGTGGTACGGCACCTCTATGAAGCGCCGGGGGATTATACGGTGCAATTGACGGTGACGGATGTGGAAGGTACCAGGGATACGACGACGACCCGCGTGACAGTCGATGCCGCGGCTGACAAAGATGAGACCGAGGTGTTTGAGACTCAGCCGGTGGCAGACAGTTATGTGTATGAGTTGCAAGCCAATACGGCGTTTGGTGCACGGCCTATCGTGCAGATCCGGGGCGCCAGTAAAGACCGTATCGCCTATCTGCAATTCGATCTGCGGCAGGCACCCGCCTATCGGGCGGTGCGGGCGGCACTCAAGGTCTACGCTAGCTATGTCTCAAGCGGTGCGACCGTGCCGGTCACGGTGGTTGGTGTGAATGATGATCGGTGGACGGAAGCCGGACTGACCTGGAACCGAGCACCTGTCTTAGGGGAGGTGTTGGCCCGGCTCGACGTCCGTCAGATAGGGGAGTATGTCTTTGATGTCACATCGTTTGTCAACGACCAATTGGGCGGCGATCAAATCGTGACCCTCGCGCTTCTCGATGCGCAGGAGCGCGATAAATTAGTGAATCTTTGGAGCCGAGAAGCGATTCGGAATCAGCCCGAATTGATCATCACCTACGACGTGGGAGCGCCGGTAGCAAACGAGCCGCCAGTGGTCGAGATGAGTACGTCCCCGGACGTGGGAGAAGCACCCCTGACTGTGACCTTCGATGGCTCGGCTTCGACGGATGCCGAAAGGCAGGGTCTCGAGTACGATTGGAATTTTGGGGATGGGATTACCGCGTCGGGCGCTGTCGTTCAGCACACCTACATAGCGGCGGGAACCTACACCGCACAGTTGACCGTGACGGATGCAGCGGGCGCGTCAGCTCTGGCCGACACCCTCATCGCCGTTCGGGCTGCAGCGGATCGCAACGATGAGTTTGTGGCCAATGGCGGCTTTGAAAATCTGGACGAGGGAGACAAACCGTACGATTGGTACCTGGGTGCCACTGGCGCCTGGCAGGTTGTCGATACCGAGGTGTCCACCGGGATCTATAGTCTGCAGCTTCAAGAGGCTGACCAGGCCAGCCGGACGCCTATCGCTTCTGCTATGACCGTATGGCTCGAGCCGGGGGTGTACGCGCTCTGCGCCGACCTTGCCACCGACCGTCTGGGCACTCAGGATGGCAAACGGCGCGGGGTCCGGGTGTCCTTGAAGGATGAATCGATTCAGCAGGGGAGCGGCAATATCGCCTCAACGTCGATGTTACGGGGCACACACAACTGGCATCAAATATGTCAGGGGGTCGAAATTCAACAGGAGGGAGACTACACGGTGCGGATCGAAGCGGTGAATCAGCCCAACGGCCGGGCTTGGATCGATGGGGTGTCACTAATCAAAAAGGGCACGATGTGAGATCATGCTGAACGTCGCCCTCGCTGCCATTTCCGCCTCAGTTTGCCCACCGCCCATTTCGGATTAAAGAGGTGGTCAGCCATTTCCAAGACAACGCTCCTCAAAAGCCGCTGCCATTGAAATGGTTGACCAAGCCGATTGAACTCGCCCCGGTGATAATCCCAAAAGCGTTGGTCCCGGCCACGAAACACGCTCCGAGCTAAGAACCCATAATACTGGTCGAGCTTATTTTCGACACAGCGCGCGAAATCGTCGGGTTCCAGATACCGTGGACCATAGGTCAGCAGGATTTGCAATTCGCCCGGCAGATACGTTTGAAAAGAGTTTGCAAATGCGGTCGCCGCTTCCGGGTGATAACGCGTGTAGGTCAACACCTGGTGCGCGAAGCCAAAATCGCAGGTTTGCAGAAGGTCGAGACACACCTCGGCATCGGCGTGGAAGTTGGACTCATTGTAAAATGGGCTGCGGCTTCGAATGAGGTCGGAGCGCAACAAAAGCGAGGTGGGACTGCCGAAGATCCACAGTCCCCCCAGGCGGCCGATGTGATACAGGGCAGATTGCCCGAGGGTATGCCCCGGCATGATTGAACACGTGTAGGGCATGCCATCCAAATCGACATGTGTTCCCAAGAGCCGGTAAGAACCCACAATGCCAATGGTCGCTTGGGACTCGGCCACTTCAGTCATGCGTTGAAGGCACTCCGGAAACAGCCAATCGTCGGCGTGCACGATCTTGCAATACGTGCTGTCGGAGCGTATTTGCCGCAGGGCGTGATTCGAGTTGGCGAGGCGATCTAAAAACATCTCATTATCGTGAAGGCGAATACGAGCATCCTGTTTCGCATAGTGTTGCGCAATGGCCAGGGTGCGATCTGTACTGCAATTGTTGACGATGATGTATTCCCAATGGGTATACGTCTGCGCCAGGATGCTCTCAATACACTCGGCAAGATAGGGCTCACCGTTATAAACCGGTGTGACCACGCTGACCAAGGGGGCTGTCTGCACGTCTCTCTAAACTCCTGAGTTCAGCGCCCTATTGGCTTCATAGGCGGCCATATAGGCCTCGATTTGCCGTTGCGTCAAATCCCGTATTAAACCCGGTGTGGGGTCTGCCGTTTGGTAATACTGCCGGTACCACGCCACTGTCTCTTGCACCGCCGTGGCAAACGACCAACTGGGTTGCCATCCGAGGGCGTGATAAGCCTTGTCAATGGCGAGATGTAGCATCCCGGCTTCGGGTTTGCCGTTGTCCTGAGCTTGAGCCTGAGCCTGATAAAGATCCTCCCAGCTGCCTGGCCAATGTTGCAAGATCGTTTGGACTAAGCTCTCAACACGATGGTGCGATTCCATCATCGGGCCAAAATTAAACGCTGAGCAGAGCACCTGCATCTGTTGGAACCACTCGGGCCGAGTGCGATCACAGGTGCGAAAGAGCCTCGCCCCCAAGGCGAGATAGCCGCTGAGGAGGTCGAGCACATGCTGCCAAGGCCGTGTGGCATATCGATTGCGTACCGGAATGGGCTGTTGCCGGGCCAGATGACGCACGCAGTCCGGCACAATCCGGTCTGCTGCCCAGTCGCCACCGCCGATCACATTGCCGCCGCGTCCACTGGCCACGGCAATAACCGGTTGAGTGGGGTCGTGCAGATTTTGGAAGAAGGATTGCCGGTAGGAGGTAATGAGAAGTTCCGCACACGCTTTACTGGTACTGTACGGATCATCGCCGCCCAACCCATCGGTTTCACGATAGGCGTGCAGCCACTCGACATTGCGGTAGACTTTGTCCGACGTTACCATCACCACCACGCAGGAGCGGTTTTCCCGGCGTACCGCTTCGAGAACATTGAGGCTGCCCATAACATTGGTGTCGATGGTTTCGTGGGGGCGGTCAAAAGCGCGCCGAACAACGGGCTGAGCGGCGAGATGAAAGATAAAATCGGGCTGGTAATCCCGCAACATAGCCTGAATGTCCGGCAGGGACCGGACGTCGCCACGGATGTCTGAGGCCAACCGCGGACTGAGCTGCAGTTCGTCAAACAGCGCCGGGGTGGTGGGAGGTGCCAGCGCATATCCAACGACTTTGGCGCCAAGCCATAGGAGCCATTCGCTCAGCCAAGCGCCTTTGAAGCCGGTGTGGCCGGTGATACATACCGTCTTGTCATTATACACTTCGTTCAACATCGTTTGCCGCGTAACTCCCTTTAAAGTGGCTTGAGGAATGGGCGCATATGAATATCGGTGACCTCCGCCGTGCGCGGCAGGCTGAGCGTGTTCAACACCACCGCGGCCACATCCTCAGGCTGGATCAGACGTTCCGGCCGGTAGGGGCGGTCCTCTTCCCGGTGCAACTGCTCTTGCAGTGGACTTGCGGTGCGTCCCAAGTAGATACTGAGAACACGGATGCCATCGGTGTTGACTTCATCGCGCAGGCTATCGGCGAGGGCCTTGAGCGCGTGTTTGCTGGCCGCGTATGGGCCAATGGTGGCCCGGGCGTTTTGCCCCACACTAGAGTTGATAAACACCACTTGTCCCTGCCGGGCTCTGAGTCGCGGGAGCAAGGCTTGCGTCAACACGTGAGGCGCGCGCAGGTTGACCCGGTACTGCTGATCGAAAGCGTCGATTGGGGTGGTCTCCAGCGACGCTCGCATCAGGATGCCGGCGCTGTGGATCAGCATATCGACGCCCTCGAAGTCGTGCTGCACCTGGCCGATCACACGCGACATCTCACCGTCGAGACTGAGATCCGCTGCATAGCATACCACTTGCGCAGAAGTCTCCCGTGCCTGCGCTGTCGCTGTTGCCAACGCCTCACGATGGCGGCCCAACAGGGCGAGACGAGCGCCGTGTTGGGCGAGGCTGAGTGCCAGGGCACGGCCAATGCCGCTGCTCGCCCCCGTGACCACGGCAGTTCGGCCAGAGAAAAAGTTGAGGGGGAAAACGTTTAGCATGCGGGTTTCAGGAGATCGTGCGGCAACAAGGCATCCGCCGCCGTCCGGATGGTCTCAAACGGCAGGCCCGAACGTTCAGCAATATCCAGAAGGCTGTGTTCGCCATCAGAGAGGTTGAGCACCCATAAAAGAGCGAGTTCATGTTGGCGACCGCCGCCCTGCCCGCCCATGGTGCCGTAGAGCCCGCGTTTGCCTAGTTGCGGCTCGCCTTTGGGACTTTGGTTGACATAGGTGACATTGCCTTCGAGCACGTCCAGCACGGACACATAATGGTACAATGAATCCGCTAGCGCCTGCGGTTTCACAAAGTCTAAGTTATCCGCGGAGCTGTGATATTCCGTGTACCTCCCATGGGGGGTGCGGGATAGCGAGCCGACTGGCAAATTAATGCCTGGCGAGCAATACTGCCGCTCGTCATAACCGTAGGGCATAAAGTCGACGACGTTCGACGCCGTGTCGGTGTGTTGCAGCACGTGCATCACCGCGCGATCGATCTCCGCATCGCCGCGCCGACTCTTTTTGTAGGTGAGTGGCCCTGGGTCGCCGACGTTTGACACCACCAAGCCATGCGCAATGGACGGGAGCCGGTGCTCATTGAGACAGAGCCACGCAATGGGTCCGATGGTGGCTGGAACAAATACGAAGCGGTACGTATAGCGCCGGGACAGCGGGGCCAGGGCTTGGGCCAACCAAGTCGCCAGGGCCATGCCGGAGAGATTGTCATTGCACAAGGACGGATGACAGATGTGACACGATACTAAAATTTCACTTGCCTCAGCCTCTGCGGATTCGCCTGGCAGGACAGACTCGCCGTACGTCAGGTGCCCGTCTTGCAGGGTGGCGTCAATGCAGACTTCATAAATTTCATCTTGGAGGGATTGCAACTGCTTATCGCTCAAGCAAAAACCCCAGTTTTCATGGTAGTAAGAGGTGCGATATGGGATGCGGTCGGGGTGCTCGGGGAGGGTGTGCAAGTGAGGTTGCAATTCTGCCAGTCGCATCCGGGTATGGATGGGCACACTGTATTGCACCACGTGCAGATTGCATTGCTGGAAATCGACCACCCGCTCGCCGCTAGCATCCTTAATATACGCGTCGCGAATGTTCCACTCACGCGGCACAGTCCAGTCGAAAACCGGGGTTCCAGTGGGGATTTCGTAGACCTCGAGCGGAATATAGCGTTGGAGAATAGACAAAGTCTCACGCACGCCGTTGCCGGTAATGCTGCGACAAATCGGGTATAACGTCTCCATGAGGCGATACATCTCTCGCCCCATGTGAGCCTGATCTAGAGTCACTTTGAGATCAGCCAGGGTGTTTTGCATGGCATATCAATCGTAGATGTCAATCTTTGGAATGGGAACGACAAATTGCCCGCCCCAGGCGCGGATATGCGCCATCTGCTGCATAATTTCATCTTTGACGTTCCAGGGGAGGATCAGAAGATAGTCAGGCTGGGTCGCCAGAACGCGTTCCGGAGCCTGAATCGGCAAATGCGTCCCCGGCAGGAAGCGGCCCTGTTTATGGGGATTGCGATCGACCACATAGTCGATGACGCCCCGCATATCCGCAATGCCGCTGGCGTTGAGCAATGTGTTACCTTTGGCCGCTGCCCCGTATGCCACGATGCGTTTCCCCGCTTGTTGGGCCGCTAGTAAGAACGACCGCACCTCTTGCCGGGTGGTCTCGACCTGATGGGCAAATGCCTGATACGCCGGCAAACCGTTGAGTCCCGCCGCGGTTTCGCTCGCCTTGAGAGCTTTAACGGGTGGCTGCATGGGCATCGAGGTGTGTGCCGCATGGCGGGCGAAGATACGCAGCGAACCACCATGGGTCGGGAGTTCTTCCACGTCATATATCGTCAGCCCGTGGGCCGCAAAAATGCGTTCCACGGTGAGCAGAGAAAAATAGAAAAAGTGCTCGTGATAAATGGTGTCGAATTGGTTTTCCGCCATCAATCGCATGACGTGCGGAAACTCCATGGTGATAACGCCATGGGGATTGAGGAGACTGGCCAAGCCCTGGACGCAATCGTTGAGGTTGGGAATATGCGCCAGCACATTATTGCCTAGCAGGAGATCGGCGCCGAACCCCTCTGCGGCCAGTGCCGCTGCCGTGGCCGTGCCAAAAAACGCCACGCGCGTGGGAATGCCACGCTGCTGGGCGGTCTCTGCCACATTCGCAGCCGGTTCGATGCCAAGCACGGGCACCCCATGCCCCATGACATATTGCAACAGGTAACCATCATTGCTGCCGATTTCGATCACCTGCTGACGCGGCCCCAGCCCCAGGCGAGCCACGATCATGTCGGCATACGCCTTGGCATGTAGGAGCCAGGTCTCTGAGTAGGATGAAAAGTAGGCGTAGTCGTCGAACAAAGCCGCTGGCGTCACCTCTGTGTCGTGCTGTACCAAGAAACACTGCTCACAGACATACACGTGCAACGGGTAGTACGTTTCCGGGTCGCCGAGCTGATCGCGGTGCAGGTAGGCATTGACCAGCGGCATCTTTCCCAAGTCGACAAACGTGTGTCGCAGCACGGCGCCGCAGAACCGGCAATGCGCCGTCTGCGTCCCGTCCACCGTCTGCGTCCTGCTTAAAGGTGTACCTACCAAACTTTCCATGGGGATTGTCCTGACGACCAAAGAGATTCAAGCATGTTTTTTTCTTTCACGGTGTCCATACACGACCAAAAGCCGTAGTGGCGATAGCCCGCGAGCTGGCGATCCCGGACCAGGCCGTCGATGGCCGCGCGTTCCCATACGGTGTCGTCGTCTTCAATGTAATCAATGGCTTTGGTATTGAGGACGAAGAACCCACCATTGATCCAACCCTCGCTGTCCCAGGGTTTTTCGTAGAATTCCGAGACGTGGTCGCCATCAAACGCAATGCGCCCAAAGCGCGCCGGCGACCGCACGGTGGTCACGGTGGCGAGTTTGCCATGGTTGTGGTGAAAAGCTAATAGGGCCTGGACATCTATATCCGCCACGCCATCGCCATAGGTGAACATAAACGTCTCGTCATCGCCCAGCCAGCGCCGCAGGCGTTTGAGCCGGCCACCGGTCTCGGTATAGAGACCCGTGTCAACTAGATGCACGTTCCAGTCGATCCGCCCGCCGCTGTGAATCGTGGTGTTACCGCTCGCCATATCGATCGAGAGGTCATAACTCAGCGTCTCGTAGTTGAGGAAATACTTTTTGATGACCTCGCCTTTGTAGCCCAAGGCAATAATAAATTCTTTACAGCCTTGCGAGGCATAAATGTTCATAATATGCCACAAAATGGGTTTTTCGCCGATTTCAACCATCGGTTTAGGACGCAACGCCGTCTCTTCACCCAGACGCGAGCCAAATCCCCCCGCGAGGATCACGACTTTCATGGGCTTTTTCCTCCTGGCTCGATAGACTGCGGATCACCTCGGCTCACGAAGCGCTGGTAGTTCCGTTTGGCTTTGAGAAGGGTGCTTAAACCCGCTGGGGGAAAATGAAAGGAGTGCGCCCCAGGTTCTTGAGGCGTTCGGGTCAACTCGGCCTTGGCAATAATCGTATCTAGCACCTCGATATAACCGGTTGAGGCGGTGATTTGAAGATGCGCCAGAAATTGGGGTAGCGATAGGCCCACGGGAATGGGCACCGTGTCTCTCATGAGTAGATCGCCTTGATCTATTTGCTTAGTTATATAATGTACTATAAACCCTACTTCATAGAAAGCACCCAATGACAACGTCCAGAGTGGGCAGTCGGAACCCCGGTATGCCGGTGCCCATCCCAAGTGCCGATTGAGCGTGCCGTAGGTAGAGAGTCCGAACAGTTTCTCCCGTAAAATAGGGGCGCCAGCGGCAAGTATGTAGTCCGGTGAGAACTGTTTGATATAACTCAAGGTGGCATGATCGTGAAGATCGTGACTCTCGAAGTAGGGAATGGCATGGATGTAGGACTGAATATGGTCAGGGGTAAAGTCCAGGAACGGCTGCACGTGGCTTGGAATCACGTATGGTAAGAAGAGCCTGCCCAGGAGCAAGTCGAGCACATAGACAGTTCCATACTTTTTTCTTAAGCGCTTGAAAATTTTTACATGATGTGATCTGGGGCGACCTGTAAGGTTCACTACCGCGACGTTTTGACCCTGTCGGAGCAGAAAGTCGACAAGAAAATAAGCTTCGGGCAAATTGTGGGTGGTGAGCACCAAAAAGGAATTGATGTTTTGGGTCATTGGACCCGCACCCGTGCATCGTGCCGCCGCAGCGCTTCGTAGAGTCCGGTATTGGCCTGTGTCACTCCGGTGATCAGGTCGCCGTAGTCGTGGGTTTCGTCGTCAGACGTGCCGGGCTGGCTATCTGCGCCCTGGGTGGTGGCTTCGCGCCCATCATAGGCATTGTCCCTCAGGGTCACGAGGCCAAAGTTGTAGCGTTCTCGCCAATAGGTCCAGCCGTTGTCCGAGAATTTCCACCAGTTGGCCCCGATGCGAAAGTAATCTCCATTGGCTGCCGGTTCCATGAGGCTCTCATAGAGGCCGTCGTGCCAGGCCCGTGCACGGTCTTCTTGGCGGTCGTACCCGGTGCTAAAGCCGTTGTGATCCGGGCTCCCCAGGCCCTGACGGCGGTAGTACGTTCGCTGGGGTGGCGTGCCATTGGCGCGGGCACGGCAGAACGTGGGGTTCTGCCAGGTCTCGAGTGACCGCACGCGACGTGACTGCGGCGCGGCAGGTGAGTCGTCTCGTGGGTTGGCCGATTGACAATCTGCGACATGACCCACGAGACGCTGGGCCAGGGCGCTGAGTGAACCGGTGCGATAGCCCCGCGAACGCAGCTGCAGCCAATTTCCATGGTGATCGGTACCGGTTTGCATAATGTCGTAGACATTGCCGGGCGAGATGCCCATATTCAGCATGCGTTGGTCCGTATCAAATAGGGCCATACGCAGCGGATGCCCTCCTTTAAAATTAAACCAGAATTTTTGATGGGGCGTTTGGTGGGCCGGCCAAATTTTTAGGTAGTGGCGGAGGCCTCGAGAGGTCGACACTGATTGCACCTCGAACTGGGGCGCCAGCCACCCTTCGAGCCGCAAGGGGCTGTCGCGCTCGGCGGTGAGATAGCTCATGGCCGAGGCGCCGAGGGGGCGTTTGATTTTCAAGGCATCGTACACCCAGCGGTCACGTGCCCAAAACACATCGAAATAGCCGTCAAACGCCTCTACCGCCACTTTGGCCGACAGCGCGTTGGGGGTGACGATGAGATGGTGGGGAGCGTATTTGCGGATGGTGGAGGTCATCAGCTTTGCATAGCGTTCGAAGAGCTGGTGCTCAAACGCCGCCATGTCGGCCTGCAGCGCCTCAGAGCGGGTTTTAAACGCCTGCCGGTTGGACCTGGGCGCGCCGGTTTTGCCTTGATCGAGAAAGCCTCGTCCGGTGTTGTATTCCCCGTTGCTCTCCCAGGTGGTGTAAGCCGTTCCCCAGGCAATATTTAAGCGATGGATCGCCCCGTATTTGGCGCGTAAGAAGTCGCGCAGGGCGCGCTTGGTGTAATTCGCATGGCCGCCGATTACCGGGTGGCCAACCCACGCGGCCCAGGCCAGTGAGGGGTGATGCTCGCTAATGCCCCGAAGTTCATCGGCCTGATCCGGAAAGAGGTAGACGATATACGGATCGTGCACCATCTCGGGCGTGGCGTGCTGTTGCATGCGCCGATCGATAGCGCGGAGAAAATCCGGGTGCCACAAATCCGGGAATTTACCACCGCCAACACCCTCCCAGACGTTGCCGACCTCGTTGTCGAGAACGGCTTTGTTCGATAACCGCAGGGTGATGACATACGGCATGCGGTGGGCGATGTATGGCTGGGTCTGAATATTGTGGCTAAAGGTACCAATCGTATTAAACCCCCAGCGCCGCAGGCGGGCAATGGCCGCATTGGCCCAATGGCTTAGGTAGACCTCCGGGCCGCCGTATTTGGCTTGGATGTGGTCGCCATGCGTCATGCCGGTTGGCCCACGGCCGTCGTTGCCTTTTGGCGTTAGCACCGACACGGATAAAGCGATAAAGGCATGGCCTTCCGGGGTCATGTACCACCACCGCGAGCCGATTTTTTCCACCGTGAAAAACCCGCTGGTTTTATAGGAATCGCCCGGCCGGGCATAGTCGGTCAGGTCACCGTCATCCGGCGCAGTGAAAATTTCCGTGCGGGTGTTCTTGACAATGCGGTAGCGCAGCACCTTACGAGAGGTCGTTTGGGAGGTGACTGGAAAAAAGGGTTGTGTGGTCGTAGGGTGCAGATAAGACCCGACAAGGCCGTTGGGTGGGAAATTTGCCTGTGTGTCCACCAGGTGATGGGCGTCGATATGGCTGCTGCTACCCGTGTAGGAACGCTGCGTCGGGCTTTGAATCGCGCGGTAACCGCCATAGGTATCAAAGGTGTCGGCCTGTCGGGACATGGTACTGGCGGGAAGGAGCCAAAGACCGAGGGCGAGGATGGCGAGAGGGAGATGTAAATGTCGTAACAACATCATATCGGGCGCTCGCGCCAGTGCCGCAGGGTTTTGGCGAGCACGCCCGGCTCCAAACGCCGGATATGCCGCAGACGTCGGTAGGCCGCCGGGGGGAGTGGTGACCTCGTGGCGAGTGCCTGGGGCACGCCCTGGACACCGTCCCAGAGGCCCTGGACATAGCTTTGCCAATGGCCCGCCCGCACCGAGGAAAAAGCCATCAGGGACATATCCTTGGCAATGGCCTGCAGCGCTGCCAGCGGGCGGTGATTGCGCAGTGACACCCAGATCGCATTACGGGTAAACGTGTAGTAGATCCGCGACGAAGACCGAGCCGCTGGTGACACCAAATGGGTGACATGCACGCGAGGCGTGTAGAGTAAATTAAACCCTGCACCCAACAAACGGTACGCCAGATCGTGGCCTTCATGGCCCAGAAACAGCGGCGCCCAGTACCCACCGACGTGCTCAAAGGCCTGTCGCCGGATAGCCGAGGCCCCTTCTAAGACGTAAGCCGTCAAAAATTCTTCATTGGCAAACTGACGCCAGTCGCGTGGGTGACACCAATCGCGCGTACACAGTCCCCCCGATTCATCCCGAATCTGGAAATCGATGCAAGCGACATCCGGGTAGGTTTCAAAGAGCGTGACCACCGATTGCACATCCTGTGGCGTGGTGAGTAGGACATCGTTATCGAGGGTGACAATAATCTCCCCATGGGCAGCGGCAATGCCCTCATTGCGTGCCGCACAGCCGATATTTTTCGGCAGTGGCAGGACGCGCACCTGCGGAAACGTCTGCTGCACAAATGCCGTGCTGCCATCGGTTGACGCGTTGTCCACCACAAGAATATCGAGATGCGGATAGTCTTGTTGCAGGGCCGAGGTCACCACTCGGTGCAGCATCTCGCGGCGCTGGTAGTTGAGAATCATGACGGTGACCACTGGTGTCATCGCTGCATCGCTCCACGATCAATTGGGAATGGACTTCCGCAGCACTGGCCCCACCACATTGGCGAGTGGCACGGGCAGGCGCCGCCAGAGTGCGACCTGACGCGAAAAAGTCTGGGGTTCGCTGGGCGATCGGGGTATATCGGGGAAGTAGTACCAATACAATTGCACCGGAGCCGCCTGCCATTGCCGTTTGGCTTCAAACGTTCCGGTGTCTTTTGAAGAGCGTCCCAAGTCCAGGATGCGATAGCCGTTGTCGATGCCATAGCGCATGAGTTCCCAATGTAACACTTGGTTGGGACAAAGCGCAAAGTAGGGCCGTAAAGCCGAGATCCAGCCGGGAATGGTGACGGTATCTTTATAGAACAAACAACACGCTGCAGCGATTGGTTGGCCTTGGTGCCGCACCATGATGAGGCGCAAATACGGCCCTAGAGAGGCAAACATCTGGTGGAAGAATTGCCGGCTGTGCACCGGGGAGCCTAAGTCGCGCATATTGGTGGCAAAAATCCGGTAAAACGCCTCGAGATGTTCCTCTGCGTGAAATGACACCTCAAGACCTTGTTTCTGGCCTTTGCGAATGCGATTGCGGCGCTCTGACGGCAGCCATTTCCACAGCGCATCGACATCGGTGCCGAGGTCGATGCGCATGGTGAGCTTATCGAGCCAGACCGGCAGAGACAACTCTTGCTCGGTACCGCAGCGCAGGGAGAGGGTGGCCTGATGGGAGCGCGCCAGTTGCGTGGCCGCTTCTAACAATTGCTGGCGCACCTCCTCGCCGGCTAGCGTCACCACCCCGCCATAGTCCATATAGGGCATAGAGACCAGGTGCCGACCGAACAGGCGGCTGCGCATGAGAGCCAGAGGCAACAGGCCGCAAAGGCGCCCTTGATGGGTCGCGGCCAAGTAGTACGTCCGGTGCCGGTAAGCTCGCTCAATCACCTCGCGCCAGCCGTAGAGGTGGCATACCGTGCCTTCGGGTGCGCTGTGCACATAGGCGTCCCAGGTCGAGGCAGCGCCAGACCAATCGTCAATGCTGATTCCGTTCATCGGAGCCCTAAGCTGGTGTCCACGTTGGCCATCCCCCTGCACTGGGGGGCATGGCAGATGACGCTGATTCGACCCGATCCCAGTATGCGTCAGTCAACAGACGTTCGAGAACAATGGTCATAAAAATCACCGCCCAAAAGAATTTTTCGTGCTGCGCACTGACAAAAAAAGCAGAGACAAACCAGCCGCAAAGGCCGCACTGAATGCCGATCACCCACTCGTAGATGCGCGGCTCATGCAAGGCCAGGGCGTACGTCGCGCTGCGGTGTAGCGATCGCAACACCAGAATTAAAAACAGCACGAAACACCCGAGGGTGAGGAGGCCGGATTCCGCGCCAATCTGAAGATAGGTGTTGTGGGCAATGCGCGGCTTCGCGAGGGTTGGAAAGTAGTTGGTACTCTCGTCCTTAAAACGGCCCAGACCGATGCCGAAAATCGGTTTGTCCTGAATCATCCGGAGCCCGGCGTAAAAGAGCTCGGTATGGGCATCGTTGGAAGCCGAGACCCCATGCGCGTCGGTGACCTCCGAATCGGAGGCGCCAATGCCCGAAGCCAAGAGCCGTTCGCCCAGGACGGTGGGGAAGATGACCACGGAGGCAAGCAGACCGACAACCGCAAGAATCGGGAAAAACACACGCTGCAGGGCCATGCGGATCGACAGGATAAGCAGGCAAACCAACCCGCCGATGAAGCCGCCGCGCGAGCCTGTCATGACCACACTGGCCAGCATGGCGATGACGCCACCGAACCAAGCGTAGCGTAGCCAGAGTCGATCTTGCTGTCTAGCGATCATGACGGCGAGTGGAATGAGCAAAATAAGGGCCAGAGCAAAGTAATTGGCTTCGTAGAGCCCCACGCCCAGGCGCCCACCAAAGCGCAGGTATTGTCGATAGGCATAGGGCAGACACAGAATGAGGACACCCGGCAGTAGAAACAAAAGGAAGCGAAAATCCCTCAGATTGCTCAGGCCGGCCAGCATAATGGGTAACAGGAGGGCTAGACTCATGATGCGGGTGATGCCCCGCGGATCCGCACCCGTCATGACCGCGGCAAATGCGATGAAAAAAAGAAAAATGATAAACGTCCGCCCGGGGGGACTCTCTGTCAATCTGAGGCGCACCTGACCCGTGATGACCTGCCAAGATACCAGGATGAGGCCCACGATACCGAGACATTTAATCACGGTAAAATCTGGGATGACCCCCATAAAACTATCGCTGATTTTCAAATATGGATTTTTTTCAAACGGCATGACCAACAACATGCCGAGCATGAGCCATCGCATCATAGACTACCTCTTCTGCGTGGCAAGCGCCTTAAGATACAGCCGTGCGGTTTCGTCCACTTGGCGTTGGAGATCGAATTGTTGGTGCGCCCAAGCGTGCGCTGCGGCGCCGTACTGAAAGGCCAGATCGGGATGCTGTAAGAGCGTGAGCACGGCATGGGCGAGGGCCTCGGGCGCCGCCGGCGGGACAAGGATACCGGTCGTGCCGTCGCGGATGACTTCCGGGGTGCCGTCAACCGCTGTGGCGACCACGGGCTTGGCCATCGCGGATGCCTCAATAGCGGTGAGTGGCAAACCCTCGTGTAGAGATGGCAAGACCACAATATCCATCGCCTCAAGAAAGGCGGGGATATCGCGTTGGAACTGGGCAAAAATGACATTGTCGTGCAGACCCAGCTCTTTAGCTTGATCCTGTAGAGCGGGGTAGAGGCTACCCTCGCCGACCAGCAATAGACGGGTATCGGGAAAGGCGGCACAAATCTGCGGCAGGGCCTGCAACAGGTACTGATGGCCTTTTTGCGTCTCTAAGCGGCCGATTACTCCGAGAAGCGGTGCACTGGCCGGTATCTGAAAACGTTTTCGGATGGCGTTACCAGCTCTGCGCCCGGGCTGAAATGTCTGCAAATCGCGTCCATTGGGAATCACCGTGATTTTGTTTGCCGGTATGCGCTTATGCTCGATCAAAAAGCGAGCTGCGGCATCGGAGACGGCAATGAGGTGACCCTCGCAGCACGATACCAGCCGATCGATGACAAAGCGGCCTTTGATGAACCCGCCTTGACGCCAGGCCTCGCGGCCGTGATAGGTTTCCAAGATCACCGGAACACGCAGGGCCCATGCCACGGGCGCGCCGACCAGGGTGGCCCGAAACAGATGGCAGTGTACGATATCTGGCTTAAATTGCCGTAAAATGCAACGCAGCTGCCAAATCTCCCGCCACTGCGTCCAGCCTGTGGCGCGGATCGGAAACACCGTTACCGGCAGGTCGGTCAGATCGGACGCCATGGCCTGAATGAGTTCGAGCGGGCAGGCGAGCCCAAAGCTGAATTGATTGCGTGGCAGCCGCTGTAAGAGCGATAGCACATGTTCTTCAATGCCGCCGCGAACCCTCGAGGTGAGAAAGAGAAGCAGCCGGAACTGGGTCATCGATTCAGGCCTTTGAACACAAGTCGGCCAAGAGGGTCGGAAACACGTCCGTGATGTGCTGCACGGGCGGTGTGTGCACATCGGAGGAGAGAAACACCGCATCGGCGTTGGGGTCTGCCTGCGGGTGAAAGCCGTGCATGCCGGCAAACCGCAGGCGTCCCATGTCGCTCGGGCACATGAGCGTGCCCGGGTGCAACACAAACACCAGATGTCCATAGCGGTCATCGTCAAAGCCCAGGCCGAGCTTATCTAACTCTGCGGCGGACAACACGCGTCCGTAGGGCAATTGCTCTAGGCATTGCCGCAATTGTGTCTCGGCCCGTTCGTGTTCGACCCAAAATCGCGCCATGGTCGAATCGTAGGCGGGCAGATAGTCATGGGGAAGGCGCAGGCCAAGGCGCTCAATTTCGGGGATGAGGTCGACCGTCCGCTGGATGGGGGTCATACCGTGATCGGAAAAGATCCGCAACCGCACCTGCCCCCATCGTTTTTGGGCGGTTTCAAAAATATGCCGCAGGCCATCTTCGTAGAACCGCAATTGGGCCTGGACGCCCTCGGGGTCGTCAATGTGAAAGTGCAAGTAGGAATCGAGCTGCGCCAAATATAAAAAGTACACCTGACACGCCGAGGTTTGCAGCCGTTTTGGCACGAGTGAGAGAATCTCGGCATCTGTGTGGGTGTGGTAGTTGTAACACTCATATTGGATTTGCCGGTCGGTGAAGACATCAAAAATCGATGGCGTGGGGGCGAGACCGCCTGGTTTATAGATGTTGGTGGTTTCGCAAATATCATAGTGCGGCAGGCGGGCCACCGGGACATTGTAGACCGCGAAATAGCCCGTATAGCCGGCGAGCCGTTTGGCGATCTCCTTGATCCCCCGGCGCGTACCGCGCCATTCGCGAAATCTGTAAGGGAGCCACTGCAAGGGGCGCGTCCACCAAAATGGAGAGGTGGCGGGCGAGCGGTAAAACAGATTCCAATGGCCGTGATCGCGCGGATATTGCCCGGTCAAGACGGTGGGAATGGCGCCGGAAGAGTAGCCCAAAATGGTTTCCACGCGGCTGCGGGTTTGCACGATATCATCTAAAAAAGGTTGGTCGCGCAGGATCTCCCACCCCAACGCGTCAATCAGCACATAGAGGCTAACGCCGTCATCCATGACCGAAGGTTCCTAATTGTTGCGAATAAGCCATGTCCAAAGCTCGCCAATGGCGTCGACGAGCTGTTCGTTCTGCAATGCTTCGCAGCGAGCGGGCAATACGTTACAGCTGACGGGCAAGAGGGCTCGCACCCGTTGATACCCATCTGGACTGCCCGTCTCGGTGAGACCGGCCAGGAGCAGCAAGGCTGACGCATAGGTCAACGTTTGCGGGCTCGATTGCGGCAGGAGGCGGGCCAAACGCGGCCACGACAACGTCCCCTGAGGCCGCAACGGGTGGCGGAAAAATTTCGTCCAACCCTTTAGCCGTGAGACGACCGACTCCCGCCTTAAGTAAGCTTCAAGGGCTTCGTGAAAATCTGGCGTGCCGTCGAGCCACCGGCGCATCTGCCACAGCCACAGCTCGCATCCCCAGTTGGCGCATTGAGCCAGAGGCAGGGCCTGCTGCAAATCGTCGAGCCGTGGTGAGCTGGGCTCCAATTTGCAGGCAATCGCTACCTTCAGCCAGTGCCTGAAGTCGTCGAGGTCCGAAAGCGCTGAGGCAAGCGTGGGCTCGGCATGCAATAGATCGTCGAAGCAGCGCCCGCGCTCTCGGTAGAGCGACACATGGCCACTGGCGCTGGCGAGCGCGGAACCCGCCGCTTCCAGGATGAATTTGACCGCGCCATAGGCCTTGCCGAAGTGCTCAGCCAGCGCCGTCACCGGGGCTGTCCGACTGCCTAAAAGGCGTTCGATCAAGCGATTCATCAACAGGTTCAGGGCATCTTCCGACGGGATCTCGCCAACCTCAAACGGGGTGATGTCCGACAGAATATCCGGCTGTCCCCAGACCACTTGGCCATGGGTGCGCAAATCGTAGGCAAAAATACACGGTCGAATATTGTGCTGAAGATACACTCGGCCTGCCGGGCCGTATTCGATGACCGCCTCACGGCCTGCCGCGCCAATCGCCTGGGTGGCACGGTCGCTGAGCACGGTCATCTGCCGCCGTAAACGGGGCCAATCGAAAGGGGCGCGGGCAATCACGAGAAATTCGAGGTCGCCCAACAGCCGGAAGCCGCTCGACACCGGTAGCACACTCGCCTCGCCCCGGGCCGTACTACCTGTCAAAATGACTGTTTCTAGCGCGTCGCGATCGACTGCATGGAGTAAAAAATCTACGCTGCGCTCGACTTTTTGCCGCAGCCAGGCATCGCCCTCGGGGATAGGGCAAAGCGGTAGGGTGGTGGCCAACGGCGTCATCGTTTGCGGCCCACTGCCATGATGGCCGAGCCCGAGCGGTTGGGCAAGGCCACATCGAGAGCCGAGAGACCCAGATAAAATGGGAAGAGGGCGGCGTAGGCGAGCGGAGATGGGCGGTTGTCGCCAGTCGCGAAAAAGAGGTCAAACATCAAGGTGCCAAAGAGGCCAAAGGTCCAGCGGATGGTTTCGATCGTCAAGTCATTAGCCTCGAAAAAATGCTGCATGTCGGCAGCCGAATAGCCATCGCGGACATGGCCGTACTGCGATGGGTGAAAGCCAATACGCCGTTCGCGCCAGGCCACCAGCGCCAAATGACGGCGCTGGGGGATCGATGGCGATGTCAAACATAGGACGCCCCCCGGTTTAAGAGCACGGGCGAGATTGCCCACCACGCTCTGGTCGTCTTCAATATGTTCGAGGACATCGCTGCAAATCACGATGTCGTAGCGCGCTGTGGTGCGGAACTGGGTCAGGTCCACCTGTTGCACCTGTAGATTTTTAAGTCCCAGCCCGTCTACAATGCGCTGGCCGCGCGCGATCGTGTCCGGCTCGTCATCGGCCACCACTACTTGCCAGGCCGGAAAGCGACGGGCGCAATAATAGGCAAAAGCACCTTCCCCACCCCCTGCGTCGAGCATCGCTAGGGGCCTCGGTTGCCAGAGTCCCAAACCCCGCAAGGCGTTAATGAGATGCCAGACCCGCAGGCGTCCGGGGATGTGTATTTCGCCCAGCAAGGTATAGCCCCAGCGGCGTTTCCAGTCCGTCTCGCCATAGCGTTTCTCACGACCAAATAGCATCTGTTCGCTCCATTGGCTCCAGCGACTCCAGCGGCTGAGCCATGGGGGCAGACCAACTGGCCGGGACTTCTCGGCCGATGAGATCAGCGGTGGCCTGAACCTCCGGAGCAAAAGATCGATACAGCGCCGCGAGGGTTTCTGCCGAAAGCGGTTGCGGCGTCAGCGGGCGCGCATTCAAACGCTGCATCGACTCGACAAACCGCGAGCGACTCAGGCGCCAAACCAGCCGGGCAAAACCGGCGTACCGAAGCGACGCAGCGCCTCGCTTGAGCCACTGGTCGAGCAGACCCAGGCGAGGCGCTCCGCGGCTGGCGTTGACTCTGCGTCCAACCATGGCCGGGCGAAATTGACGATCCACCCCGAGAAAGGCGTACACCGCGTCGAGCAGCACATGGGGGGAGGCGGCAATGTCTTCATAGAATAAAATCAGCATTTGTTGTCGGCTAAAGTATTGCAAATACCGCTTGAGCTGCATCGTATAGCGGCTGTGGTCCGCATAGGCCGGATATTGTTTGAGGACCTCCGTCAGAGGCATCGTGGGTGCCAGCGCTCCGGTCTGAATCGCGTAGTGATAGGCGGAGAGGGTGCGGGCGACCGGTTCACGCAGGCAGACGATGAGTTGTAGGTCCGCATGGTACGTGTACAGGCGTTTCGCAGCTTCGGGATAATACATGTAAGTCGGCGAAAATTCTCCGGCCCGTTGCGTCGCCCGGCAGGCTCGGAAATGCGCTTCGTACCAAGGTATCCCACGGTCGTAATACTTACTGAAAAAATGGATTTCCTTGCTGGCAGGCATACAGATACCGGGGTGTTCGTAAAGGCAGGCATGCAGCCACGAGGTCCCGGCCTTCTGGGCGCCAATGCCGATAAAATGAGGTTTCATCATTTCGTCCTAGGGGGTGGACGCGCTTGAGCCATAAGGCGGCGCGTAGCGCTTACGCCAAGGAAACACCACGGTATAATCGAGCCACGTGCGCAATAGCCAATTAAAGAGGATGACCGCACCGTAGGCGAGATAATAGGGCCTGACGACATCGAAGAGCGCCGCGACGATCAGCAGGGTGACAAACGTGGGATTCTGGATGAGTTGAGAGTAGGCGCCCACGAGGAGTTTGAGCGGCCACTCCAGGGGCGGCATCGAGGCGGTGAGCCGCAGCCGCAGGGTTCGCAACGGGTCGGGATCCACATGGCCCCGTTCGAGTTGGATGAGCTGCTTATCGAGCGTGTGCACCACCACGAGCTGATAGGCATAGGCCACCGCACTCCCAAAGAGCAAATCGCCGGCGACCCCCGAGGTGTGGTAGAGCGCCACCCCCATGGCCATGTGCTGCAGGGGATAACTGACGCGATGGGTAAAGCGGTCCAAATAGATACTGAAGATCGAATCCTCGCCCCGGTATCGACGCACTTGACCGTCACTATGGTCCAGAATCCAAGAGAGGAGCATCAGGCAGGCGCCACTGACATAAGCATTCGTCCCCCCTATGAAAAAGCAAAGCGGCCCGAGAAAGGCGCAGGCGGTCATCAGCAGGGTGACGTGATCCCCGCACCATCCGAGGTGTAAAAACACCTTGGTGAAATAAACGGCGACATGCGGAATGATGACGGATTTGCTGATCCAGGGAATCTTGCCGGCCCTTGCCACATCGTTTTTGACCAAGTCTCTGAGCCTTGCTAGCGTCGGAATCGGCTGTCCACGCTGCATACCTTATCGCCTCTCCTAAGCAGATTGCGCCCGGTGCCCAAGCCAACGGCAGGCACGATGCATCAGGATGTAGAGATGCTTGGGCAAGGTCATGGAATCGTAGCGCGTGAGCCCAATGAGATCTCGAACCGCCTTGCCATAGGCGTGTTGGCGCAGATCGATGACGGCGCGTTCGCAATACAAATCGGCCAGGCGTTGCGATATGAGCCGTTTGTACCTGCGGCCCGGTTCTTGTCGTAAATGGGAGTGCATGAGTTCGATGTGCTTAGTGCGCCAAAGCCATTCCTGGCCGCTATTCATGAGGCCATCATCGAGCTTGCGGCGATGCACGGTCACCGCCCAATTGCCGGCCGCACGCGACATGGCTGACGCCCGTAGCCACAAATCGGTATCTTCGCCAAACGGCGTCAGCCGCTCATCAAAGCCGCCGAGATGGTGGAGGATATTGCGCCGAATAATCGCGCTCGACGTAATGACTGTCGAGGCCCCTACCAACTCAGGGTAGATGGTGCGTTGAAACACCCGCCAGGTGCCGTCGCGATCATAAGGCACCGCTTCGATGGGTTTGCCCTGTAAGTACGAGGCGCGCAGCCCTGCCGCACGGGTGAGCTGCGCATCCGCAAACAGAAAATCGATAGCGTTGTGCTGACGTAACACCAGCTTTCGGGCCTCTTCGAGATGATTCGGAAGCCAGAGGTCGTCCGAATCGAGAAACGCCACAAACGTGCCCTGCGCCTCGCGCAGGCCCACATTGCGGGCTTTTGCCGGTCCGCCTCGCTGGCAAAAGAAGGTGCGGATGGGGCGAGGGTACTGTGGAGTCAACTGTTGCACCTGCGTCCGCGTGGCATCGGTCGAACCATCGTCCACAATCAGCAATTCTAGATCTTGGCAGGTCTGTTGAAACACCGAATCCATGGCTTCGCGCAGCACTGGCCAACGGTTGTAGGTCGGCATGATAATGGAAAAAAAAGGCGGCATTTCGAGCGTTCCCAGCGGTGGTGATATGTCAAGCCGTACTGCTGCGCGTGGCGGTGGCACCCACGAGTCCCAGGACCTGACTGGCGGGCGCAAATCGCGTGTGTTCAAACAACTCGAGAAGTTTGACTGGCATGTGTGTTAAGTTGACGTAATGGCGGAAGCGATGGTGCCAGGGCATCGGCGGCCGCGGTTGATCGGGGTCGAGTTCCCACGGGTGAAAATAAAACATCACGGCGTGTTGCTCGTGGGTATTGACATGCCGAATGCCACGTCGGATGAGGGCCGTCGGCAAGAGCCGGAAATAGCCGCCGCCGCCAATAGGCAAGTTGAGGCCGAGCCAGCGGCGCGTGGCAATGGGAAATTCGATCAGTTGCAAGTCACCGTGCCGACGTATCTCGTAGGGAAACCGAGGCGCCTGGGGTTGCCCGTAGCGATCGTGAATAATGGGATAAATACTGGAGTCGTATTGAAAGCCGGCTTCCAGCAGGCAATCGTAGGCCCAAGATTGTTGCGGACCAATCGAATAATTCGGCGCGCGGTAGCCGAGTACAGCCTCGCCACAGAGATCCTCCAGGCACGCTTTGGCCCGCTGGATATCGGCGCGAAACGCCTTGGGACTCTGGCGGCTGACCAGTTCGTGCCGATCGCTATGACAGGCGATTTCATGTCCCCTCTCGGCAATGCGTCGCACCATGGACGGATGCGCAACGGCCAATTGCCCAACGATAAAAAACGTCGCCTGCACACCGGTTTGGGCGAGCAAATCGAGGACCCGATCGACACTCGATTCCACCCGGCTAGGCAGGAGATGCCGCTCCGCCTCTGGGACTGCTGCTTCAAACTCCATGCCGTGATAGTACTCTTCAACATCGACACTAAGCGCATTGACCACCATGATGTCCCCCGTTCCTTAAGTCCCTCGTCGAAGCAGAATGTTTTTGATGGTATCGACGCCAATCCGGAGATCGAACCGAAGTGACATGTGTTTGATGTAGTACAAGTCGTAGCGCATTTTCTCGGTCACTTCTTCCAGGCTCACCGAGTAGCCCTGCTTGATTTGAGCCCACCCCGTCAGCCCTGGACGCACGGTCGTTCGCAAGGCGTAGTAGGGGATTTGCTCGGCCATTGTTTTGACGTTGTCAAACATTTCCGGCCTTGGTCCCACCAGATCCATGTGGCCGATGAGGATGTTGAGAAACTGGGGCAATTCGTCTAGGTAGAGACGCCGCAGCCACTTCCCCACCCGGGTGATGCGTACGAGGTCGGATGCCCAGTGGCGCTGGGTAGGATCCACACTCGGCAAGGGCGGATGCATGGTGCGGAATTTCACCAACCGAAATGGCTGTCCGTGGAGGCCGGCGCGATCTTGCACAAAGAAAACCGAGCCTTTCGAATCCAGTTTGACGGCCAGGGCAATGACGGCTATCAATGGCGTGGCGAGCACCAGACCGACGGCCGCCACGCCACAGCTCAGGACCCGCCGCGCCAGCATGAGCCAAGCGGGCTTGACAAAATCCCGCGAAAATAGAAAGCTGCTCGGCACGACATACTCGATGGCGAATTTCTCGGTGCAACGTTCATAGAAGTCGATGCCGTCTTCGATCAATGTGCCGTGGACCCGAGCATTGAACAGGTCGACCATGGGAAGCCGCATGCGCCGCTCGACCAGGGCCACGACGATTAAGTCGGGTTCAAATCGCTTGATGAGCTCAGCCAGGTTGTCAAGCGGGCCGAGCACCGGATGAAGGATGGGCACACGCGGTTGGCTGCGGCGATGGCTGTCGTCGTCAACATGCCCGAGAAGGTGATAGCGCAGTTGCGGGGCAGTCTGAATTTCCGCTGCGATTTTGCGGGCGAATTCGCCCGTGCCTAAAATCATGACCCGTTTCGCAAAACGCGGGGTATTCAAAAGGGCATAAAAGGCGCCGCGTACCGGCAGGATGATCCCCGTACCCGCCACCAGACAAAGGGCGCCGGACCAGTCCACCGCACCAGACCGACCCCACCACACCGAGGCGGCGTGGCCGCCCGCGAGCAGCAACAGCCATAACCCCAAAGCGGAAGGCAGACTGCGGCTAAACGCCTGGAAGGTGTTGACAAGTCGTAAATCGTAGAGACGGTGGTAGTAAAACGACAGAAGACCCAACAGGGAGAAGACGGCGGCACGGCTCGCCGTCGCCTCGGTCCCAGGCCACAGAGGCTTGCCGTCACATAACACGATCGTCACATAAACGGCCGCCGCCAACGCGATGCCTTCGACAACCATCACAAGTCTGAACATGGCTAAGACCCGTTTACCTATCCTTGGTAGATGGCCCGAGAGACGCTTTTCAGGACATCGGTTTAGACGCTTTCGCAACAAAACGCATCGTTGCTGCCTATCTCCTTAGCGTGAACGAACCGATTTGGCACTGTAGTAGTCGGCATAATACGAACTGGAAGCGACGTGATCATCTTGATTAAAAACCAGCCCAATGATTTTGTTGGCATCGATGACCGAGAGGGCTTGTGCAAGCTCCTGACGCGGTGTTTTATGGGCGGTGACCACAATGAAAAAGCCATCGATCCACCGGCTTAAAATACGGCAGTCTGAAAACGGCACTATCGGCGGCGTATCCACGAGGATACAATCGTATTGCTGGCGGGCTTCTAGAATGAGTTCCCCCAGGCGAGGCGAGGCCAGCAATTCGTGGTGTGAAGCGATCGGTTGCCCCCCCGGTAGCAGGGCGAAGTTAAACGGGGCGCACCACGTGACCACATCTTTGAGGGCCAACGCCGGGTTGACCACCGCATCGATAAGATTCCGGGGTCGGGGCAAGTCCAAGCCGAGTAATAAGCTCACCGACGGGCAGCGCAAATCGGCCTCGATCAACAGGACCCGCATCCCCGGCGTTTGGCTGAGAACGCCGGCCAGATTGATCGTCGTAGTGGTTTTACCATCGCCCATAGATGGACTCGATACGGCCATCACCCGCAGTCCATTCGATTTATGCATCTGTTCAATCTGCTGTGCCAACAAGCGGTACTGCTCGGTTTCAAACGCGTCCGGGGTGTGCAAAGCGACCAGATGAGACTCCACGTGATCGATGTCATCGATCACCGCTTCACCAGTCAAAGCCATAGGGCTGTGGGGCATCTCCGGCGCCGGCGATTGTGGCAAGGCGTTGCGAGAGGTCCTGCGCGAACGCCGGTTGTTGCGTGGCGATTGGATATTGAAGAGCGTCATGAATTCATCTCGCTTGATACCGCCGCCTGCGCATGGGGGCAAAGCAGACGGCAAACGTTACGTGACGGCTTGCTATGAGCCCAAAAATGTCTGCCATGAGAGCTGCAAAGTATGTAATTGCGGCGGCAGGCCTCCGGTGGCAAAAGTGTATGTCGAGATGGACAACACGTAGAGGAAGATGAGAGCCGCAGCCGTGCCTAAACAAAAGCGCCAACGCTTGCGCCGCAGGTCAACTTGGGTTTCGATACGAGGTAAGCTGACCAGAATCGGCACGGGCGAAAACGCCCGTAAGTCCTCGACCACATGGAAGGACGAATCCATTTTGTCACGCAGAAACACGACGCCGACCCCGAGCGCGAGCGACATAGCCAAGCCGGCCAGGTAAAATTGTCGCCGTTTGGGGGCAATCGGCACCTTTGGTGGGGTTGCCGGCACCAACACATCGAACCGCTCACCGTGCTCCTGCTGTTCGATCGCCCGCACCATTTTGGCTTTTTCATAGTCTTTCTGAATGCCGAGGTAGCGCTCTTCCGTGATCCCGTACGTGCGTATGAGCTTTTGCAGTTGCCGTTCAATACGCGGCGCGATTTCAACGCGCGCCTGATAGTGATTAATGGACAATTGCAAATTGCGCTCCTCGGTTTCCAAGGCTTTGATCTCCGCCTTGATCTCGTTAAGTTGCAGTTTCAGGTTCGCCATTTGAGGTAGCGGACTTGAGATCTGCTTTGCCCCCTCTTGACTCGCTACCGTTTGACCCGTTTGACGCCGTTCCAGATCGGCGATTTGCGCGACAACCCGGATGACATCCGGGTGTTTTTTTGTATAGGTGCCCAGCAGATTATTCAGGCGTTGTTGCAATTCTTGGCGTTCAATTTCCGCCTTGTCTAAGGCCACGGGGGCGTCGCGCATGATCAGGGTCGAGTCCGTCTGCTGCTGGATGAGGCTGGTTCGGCGCTCCTTCGCCTGAGCCAGTTTGCCGCTATTGATCCGCAGTTGATCGTTGAGTCGTTCTAGGGTCGCGAGATTGGCACTCAGCTGCTCGGGCAGCTCGCCAATATGCTCTTCCTTAAAGATGCTGATCGCCTGCTCTTGCGCCTCGAGCTGCTGGCGGTTTTTTTCCAACCGATCTTGTAAAACCTGGGTTCGTTCTCCCGCCTCTTTGGTACGAGATTTGACATTCGCTTTTTTGTAAAAATCCGTCAGGGTATTGGTGATGTTGGCGATCTTGACGGGATCTGTACCCTGATAACTCAAGGAGAAAGCCGTCACCGAGCGCTGGTGGCGTTGGCTGCTCTCTTGTTGTTGCAACTGCACGTCGGCCCGCATGCGCGACACGATATCTTCTAACGGTACCAGGCCGCGCATGTCGGGGTAGAGTTGAAAGCGTTCGATGAGCTCAGCCAGGTGGTCATAACTCAAAATCTGTTGGGTCAAGACGGTGAGTCGGCGTTGGGTGTCGCCTTCGACGCCATTTTCAATGAGGGGGCGTTCGACCAAGACGGTAGCTTCGGCAATGTAGATATTTTGCAGGGTGGAGACATACGTGACAATCGTGGTGAGGAGCGCGGCTGCGATAAAAAGGGCGAGCCATTTGCGCCGCCATAGGGCATGTAGCGGCGACTCAAATTTCGACTGCCGCTCAGGTGGACTCATCGACGGTTGGGCGCGCACCTCTAAAAGAGAGGGCGAGCTGTCGGCGGTCTGTGGCAGTTCGGGAAAAGGCAGTTGCATGCCGGGGTACTCCTCGTCTTTTGCGACTTCAAACTTCTCTGGCCTCAATGGGGACCAGGTGGAGGTGATCTTTTTGGCAAGCGCCCTAAAATAGGCTCGTGGGCACCATGACAATATCACCGGGTTGTAACTCCGGATTGCCCTCCATGCCATTGGAGGCGGATGCTTGATCGTAATTAAAGGGAATATGTTGTACGGCTTCGTCCCCTCTGGTTTGACGTAAGATCACGATGCGCTTGCGCGCCGCAAACGGTTTGAGACCCCCGGCCGAGGCGATGGCTTCGAGAACTGTCAGGCGCGACTTAAACTCGTAGCGTGCCGGATTGGATACCTCGCCCAAAACGGCATATTTTAAGCTGTGAATTTCGTTGATGATGACCGAAAGCTCAACGTGGTTGATGTAGTCTTGCAGCTCATCGATCAACATGTCCCGGAGTTCTTCGGGAGTTAGCCCCGCCGCTTTGACATCATTGAGCAACGGCAGGGTAATCATGCCGTCCGGCCGCACGACCACCGTTTGACTGATCTCTTCATTTTTCCACACCGAAATGGTGAGTTTGTCTTCGGGTCCAATACGGTAGGCCGGGGCGGATGGCGGCGGTGTTGGAGCGGCAACTGGGGTGTCGGTTGGTAGTGTGCACCCTGCGGCGTGGAGCCAAATGACGATAAAAACCGAAAACAATCCCTGCTGCATATGCCACCTTCTTGACCATCGACTCGACCACTCGATCAAAACCTATGCGCCACACATGTATAGAGCGCCGTTGGTTCAAGTCCATCAGCAAGCCGTAGAGAGGGCTCCGCCCTCTCAGTCCCACCGTACCGCGGCCGCCATCGCAAGCCCATCTCTGGCAGCTAGACGTAAGGATAGATACTGCATAGTCACTATTACGCATGATGAGGACAATTTCCCTAAGCCTATAAAGATTGGTGTAATAAGAAGCGTTTTCACCTACATAAGCCCTAATTCTAATAATCTACGAGAAGATAAAAGTAATGAGATTTACATGTTGTGAAGAGGCAGATACCTATTGAGAGGAAAGTCGCGATTGAAAATTGATCTCAATAGCATGCATGGGATGCATAATCCAAATCAATCTGTTCTTGTTATTCAAGTGCTCGCCGTGACAATCCTACACTATAGGAAAACCTAAAGATTATTTGTATAGTTCAATATATTTATATACGGTTTAATGAATATAAGATAAGAAAATTTGTGCTTTTATATGGGGTAATATAACGACAAAATACTCATCTTATTGGATCCTTTAGTAGGATATAGAGTGAAATGAGAGGTTATACGCATCGCATTCGAAAATCAAGAAAAAAGATGCTGATCATAATGCTCGTGACGGGGTTTGGAGACGATGGGATCTACGGGCTTCAAGGCTGGGTTGCCGCGGTATGGGCTTGTACACCCTTGTACCGGGGGTGTAATCAGGCGCTGGCACAAAAAAAGGGTTCATATTTGTCCGCGAACATGAGAGGCTTATACGGCGGCCGAAAATGAAAATTCTGGCGGGGGAGGTTCCTTCAGGAAATCGCCTCAGTACAGCTATAAAGAAATGGGGAGGGTCATGGCCAGTCTGCAGCGCCCACAACAGTTATGGCGTCCACAGCAGTTATGGATTGATCGTGACGTGCTGGAAAGCCCGGTCACGGCGCATGTCCGACGGGCTTTACCGCAGGTGCCGACGGCCATTATTGAGGGGCCGCCGCCGGTGGTGGCCCCCGACACGCAGGCCACGCGCATGACAATGTCGAAACGGCATCTCTACCTGACGTCGCAACGCGGGCGCTTTATTCGCCCGTGCCCGGGGGCCTCGAGCCGCCGCGATGACGGACAACTTTGTTGCGGCTATACGATTGTCGATGTCGTGTCCAATTGCAACTACGATTGCACCTACTGTTACTTGCAAAGCTATATTAACGTCCCCTATATGACGGTGTACGCCAACATCGAGCCCTTGTTTGACGAACTGGCGGCGCTCTTACAGGCCGATCCGGGACAACGGATTCGCATCGGATCGGGCGAGTTTAGCGACAGCCTCTCGCTTGAGCCGTTAACGGGTTTCGCCAAGTTGTTGGTGCCGTTTTTGCGGCCATTTCCCAATGTGTTGTTTGAGTTGAAAACCAAAAGTGACTTGGTGGATCATCTGCTCGACTTGGAGCCGCAAGGGCGTGTGATGGTGTCTTGGTCCATCAGCCCGGAAGCGGTGGTGCGCCGGGAAGAGCACAAAACGGCGTCCCTCGCGGCGCGGCTGCAAGCCGCGCGCCGTTGCCGGCAGGCGGGCTACCACATCGGACTCCATTTTGACCCGCTGTTGCACTATCCGGGGTGGGAAGCGGACTATGAGGGGTTGGTTGACGAGGTGTTCAAGTACCTTGAGCCGGACGATATCGCCACGCTGAGTATGGGGAGTCTGCGCTTTGCCCCAGCCCTCAAACCGGTGGTGCGCTCCCGCTTTCCCAAAAGCCGTATCATGGCCGCCGAACTCTTTCCCGGTGCCGATGGCAAGATGCGGTATTTTAAGCCGCTGCGCATCGAGATGTACCGCCATATGAGCGCTTGCCTACAGCGCTATCTCGACCCTGAGCGCGTCTACCTCTGTATGGAAAGCCAAGACGTTTGGCAGCAGGTCTTCGGACAGGCGCCAGCCTGCAATCTCGACGTGGAACGCCGTATTCAAGGGGCGGCGCTAGGCCCGTATCGCCCGGCTTTGATTCCGCTCGACAGCCTGGTGACTTAATCGCCTGGTACTGGAGGGTCGCGAGACAAGGCGAGTTCCACGATGCGGTCCAAGCGAAAATGCCGCTCATCTTGACGCATGTGGCAAAAGGCGCGCAAGTACGCATGCCCCCGCTCATACTGCAGTTCCAAGGGCAGTACCGTGCGCTGGGTTTCCTCGGCATTGCTGGCTTTATAGCGTAGGAAAAGCCGCTGTCGGGTGTCGAGAGCCGTGTGCATAGTGGTGGTCAGAAGCTCGAGTTCGGCCGCTGAGCGGCGGTCGTGCGGGTGCATCACATGCGCCAACGTCAGGGGACCATGGACTTCCCGCTCGGCGATAAAGCGTTGCCAAATTTGCCACGTCGTCAGCACATCGGCCAGGGCGCGATGGCGCACCGTGTTGCTGAGGCCAAAGGACTCGGCAATGGCCTGCAGACTGTTGTGTGGGAAGCGGTACCAGGCTTGGGATAGGGCCAGGGTATCGACCACCGCGAGCGAGGGCAATTCCTGCTGTGTGAGGTTAAATTCATGCCGCAAAAAGCGGATATCAAACTGGGCGTTATGAGCGATAAAGACCGTGTCGCGAAGCAGTGGGCAGAGGGGGGAGACGAGGTGATCAAAGCGGGGTGCGGTGGCGAGCATCTGGTCCGTAATGCCGTTGATCGCAGTGGCTCGGGGTGGCATGGTGCGCCCCGGATGCACCAGGGAACTCCATCGCCTCACTTCTTGGCCCCGATGCACTCTGAGCAGGGCCACTTCGCACACCCGGTCGCCCTCGTCGATGTGGAGCCCGGTGGTCTCCACATCGACAAACGTAAGTGGCAGATCGGCAATGAGCGCGTGTGGCGAGATCGAGGGAGGCATGCGTGATCCTTTGGGTGAGGTGATGCATTTGGTTAAATGTCATTAAAATCCCGCTCAGCGTTCGATGACGACTTGGGCCATGGCATAGGCTGAACTGTGGGACAGTGACAGATGCATGTGATGCAAGCCGTGGTGTTGACATTGCTCTTGCAAGAAGCCGTAGAGTTGCAAATACGGTTTGCCGAGTTCATCGGTGCGGACTTCGATGTCACGCCAGCGCATGCCTTTTCGCAAGCCGGTGCCAAAGGCTTTGAGAAAGGCTTCTTTAGCCGTAAAGCGAGCGGCATAACAGGGGAAGGAGGATCGCTGTGAGCAATACGCCTGCTCCGTGTCCGTATAGATGCGGTCAATAAAGCGCTGTCCATTGCGCTCGATCGCCTGCCGGATACGGTCAATTTCGATCAAATCGACACCGATGCCATAAATCATGATCGCCCTTTATGTGTGTACGTCACGGAATGGCGTTCCCGGATATGCACTGCGATGTGATCGTCTGCACGCGCGGCGTACGGTCTGGCGCTACGTCTTTAAGACCACATGTTGCAGGGCATGAGCCAAGCCCTCATCCGCATTGCTCAAGGTGGTATAGTCGGCCACCGCTTTCACCGCCTCAATGGCATTTCCCATCGCAATCCCCAGTCCCGCGTGACGAATCATCTCGAGATCATTCGCATCATCCCCGACGGCAATAATTTGTGACGCCGCAATGCCTTGCTGGCTGGCGAATTGGTGCAGGGCTTGCCACTTGGAAACCGAGGGGTGAAGGATCTCCAAGATAGAACCCTGATAGCTTTTGTTCGCCAGGACGTTGACGTGGACCTGACTGCCCAACGTGGTTTGAACGTTGCTGCGAAAGCTCTGCAGACGACTCTCCTCTGCCATAATACTCATCATGACAACGCCTTGCAATGGTAGATCGGAAATGTCAGTCACTACCTGGCAGTGCTTTTGTGCATCTTGGAGATAGGCTTGTTGAAAGGGATGGGTACGATCTGAGTGGGCGGTGATAATATCGATGCCGTCATGAAAGGCATCGATGTAGAGCATCGGCGAACTCACTTGGCTCAAGAGGGCGAGGCTTTGCCGATAGACCTCCGGCGATAGGTAGCAATGGTAGAGCGTCTGACCGGAATCGGGCGCCTTGACCAAGGCACCGTTGTGGACAATGAGGGGGTGGGTGAGGCCCAGAGATTGCGCTATTGGCAATGCGGTGCGAAAGCGTCGGCCGGTGCACAGGATCACCTGTAGGCCACGGGCTTGCACGTCGGCCACCGCTCGTTGCACCGCCGGACTGATCTGCCCTTCAGGGTCCAGTACCGTACCATCGACATCGAGAGCCAGAAGTTGGTATGCCATCATGTCTCCTACGCATGTCCTACGAAAAACGCCGAGGGGGAACCGGCGTTTTGACTCTATGACGCAAAGGTCTCTGAACACGCTTGCCGCAGGCGTTCAGCGGCGGCGGCAAGGCGCGCTTCAACCCCAAACGAGACGCGCAGAAACGGTCGTTGCCGAGCGGCAAAATCCGGGGCGTAAACCACGGGGCCGGGCGAGGCGATGCGGACCTTGCCGGCAGCGCTGGTGAGTTCGCCACGAGCGAGGTCAGCCCGGGGGATACATGCGCGTGCCCGAGACCATGTCGAGGCCGTAGCGATCGCGGCAGATGGTGTGGTGAGCGCCATCGTAGATGAGCACATTTTGGTCGCTGAATTCGGGTCGTCCCAGGAGTTGTCCAATGTGTCTAAATGATCTTGCATAAACTGAGTGAGGAATGAACGCTGTCGCATAGATCACGTGCCTTTGCTGTCTGGTGCCCCACCTGTCTCCACCGATAGAGACCGGCCTGTCGTGGCACTTGGCGTCTAATGGCATTGTATCTTGGGCCACTGGTCCCATGTCAAACCGTTTTTCAAGAAGGTGAGGGGCCGAGAGGGTGCGGCTAGCCCTGCGCCTCCCGCATGCCTTGGGCCAGCGATTGCACCATCTCCCGGGTGGGCGGCAAGACGTTTTCAGCCAGGTCTGAAGGGGCATTTAACGTCCCCCCAATATTGGCATACACATACCGCCGGGCATTGAGATGCAAATGCAGCGGGATGCCCTCGCCGTGATGGATTTCGAGATCGTAGGGGCTGGGACCCAACACCCGCAGCAGGCGATGCACGTATTGGGTGAACAGGTGTAGGCGGGGCTCGGAAATGGCGGTTAGAGGTTGCCAATCCTCGAGGGAGATGACCTCAAAATGGCGGGAAAAACTGCCAAAAGACGACCACTGGGTCACGATGCCATCACCCGCTTCGAGCTGGAAGCCAAAGGTGCGCATAAAGTCGACACTCTCGGACCAGATCTCCGGGTTTCGGGCCGTCGCTTCAATCTCGCGCTCGACATCCGGAAAGACGCGATCCGCGCCAATGACTTGCAGGTGGATGTGGGGCTGTGAGGCGCCGGATTCTCGGCCTTGATGTTTGCGGATGAGGATCGATTTAACCGCCGGGTTGTCTATCGAGTGGCGCATGACGCGAGTGGCCAGACGCAGGGTTTGCTCGAAGTGCGCTGCCGGCAGCGCGCCGGACCATATTACATCGCCGAGCCCCGTGGCCCCCGGCAAAAAATGCCGGGCATCTTCTAGTATCACGTACGATTCGTTGCGCCCCCCGGTGCACACTTCCGGAATGCGCGGCACGATATTGTGAATCACCCGCATGGCCCAGTGATCCGCCGCATAGCCCGCCGGCAGGGCCTCCAGGGGATAGATGTCCCCGTAGGACATGCGCATCACTTCGTGCATGGTTTGGGCTTCATTGCCCGGGCAAAAGACACAGGTGCGCTGCACGCGTTGGGCCTCGCTGTCAAACGTCTCGGGCGACAGTGCCGGTGGGGTCGGGTGGGGTTGGGATGTATTCGTCAAGCGGCGGAACGAATGCGGTTTGCGATGAATTTCGTTAAAGTAGATGACGACGCCTGTAAAAGGATTGCGAATCCACAACAGGGCTCCGTTTTTGACGCCGTATTCGATACCCATACCCGTCGCTTTCCTCTTGATGACGCATGAATAATGCAGCGCACGCGTAAACCCTAGGGAATTCACTCGATGTTGTGCATCAATGTACTGGAATCCTCATCCGAATGCAATTCTCCCACGCGCCGAATACAATCCCGTCATGAGTAGGGTGTCGCCCCGCTTGCAAACCCGCAGTAGATTGCCTAAGATTCCTAAGATACCCGATGTGGGAGGTTTGTGGCAGGATCTGATGTTGGCACGCCAGTGCAGGGTGCGCACCGGTAAGATGCTCGATGACGTCTAACGCAATACATGAGGCTACGGCGAGGTCTGTCGTCAGGAGGAGCGGGGGATGACGATAGAAGACATTATCAATAAAACCGTCATGCTGATGGTGTTTCAATCGGACGGTTTGGATCCGGCTGGGATTAAGGAAAAAAAGTTCTATGCCAAGGTCGTGGGACGGGATAACATTGGCCTTTGGATTGAAAATCCCAAGCTAGAGACCACGCGGGTGCGCGACGACAAAGGGACGCTCATTCCTCCGGACAAGCGCCGACATGAAGAGCATCTCGCCTATGTGCTGGTGCCGTGGGGCAATATTCGCTCGGTGGTGCACTTCCCGGATCGCGATGGGTTTGACACCATTGAGGACGAAGAAGTCAAGTCGATCGGGGGCGGTTTGTATCTCTGAGTCGGGCCTTGTCATCCCCTATGTCCCCCCCTTCCCACCCAAGCGCTAACCAGCCCGCTGTGCCCCGGTAAAAATGGGCGTATGTCGATGTCGGTAAATCCGGTCTGGGTCAGTAGCTCACGGAGTTCTGTACGGTTATAGACCTGCCCGTGCTCGGAGACGAGGGTCATGTGCAGGGCGAGCAGGGCGGGAATGAGCGGGCCGGTCTTGGCGTCGTCGAGCAGATAGTCGTGTATCAAGATGGCCCCGTGGGCCGGCAGTAGGGCGTGCAGTTGGGTCAAAATGTCCCGGCAACGCGCTGGACTGCTGGCATGGAGATTGCCCGACCACAACACCACATCCGGTCCCGTGGGGAGCGGGTCGCGCTCGTAGTCGCCCCCCACGGTGGAGACGCGGGCGGCTAAGCCGGCTGCTTGCAGGGCGGTTGTGGCCATGGCGCAGACCGGGGGGAAATCGACAATGATGGCCTTGAGGTGCGGGTAGCGTTTGAGGATTTCGATGGTGTAGGTGCCGGTGCCGCCGCCCAGATCGAGCAAACACTCGAAAGGGGAAAAGTCGAACTGGCGGGCCAGGGCGTCACCGAGACTGGTAGAGCCGTCGTGCTGGGCGCTTAAAAATGTCTTGGCAGCTTCGGCCTCGGTCGCAAAATAACGGTAGGGATGATCGAGGGCTTCGACCGGGCGGTTGTGGCGTAGGGCATGCCCCATTTGGCCCCAGCGATGGTAGGCTACATCGTCAAAGAGCTGTACGTAACTGCCAATGTAGGTCGGGCGTCCGCGCACCAGATATTTGTCGCTCATGGGGGTATTGGCGTAGGTGCCGGCCTCGGCGTGGACCAGGCCAAGCGCCGCGCAGGCATGCAACAAGCGGCCGGCTGGGCGCTCCGCGAGGCCGACCGATGCCGCGATGTGGGTCAGGGCCTGCGGTGCGCCGCTAAGCTGGGTGAACAGGTCGAACTCCAAGGCCACGTGGAGCGTCCGGGCGGCCATAAAGCCAAGACCGAGGGCGTGGATGGCAGTGGCGTCGGTGAGGGGGGTGTCGGCCAGGCCGCTCCACCATTGCTGCATGACTCGCTCCTATAAAAATGCTGGAGGGGACAGCGTGTTGAGTTGATAGTTTTCGTTTCATCTTGAGACGGTTTCGCGTATGATCGACGTGAAGGCCGAGATTGCATGCAGCTCTGAACCGAGGGTTTGGAGACTGCGGGGCAAACAGGGAGACCGTCGCGTGCGACCGCCATTACTCACATGGTTTATCGATTCTATTGAAGCCTTTGCGCCGCCGGAGGGTGACGCGGCGCGACAACAATTGTATGACGACTTAATGGCGTTACAACCCGAGCCTCCGGCTACCTCCAAGGATGATATTGTATTGTTTGTGCTCGCCCAAGTGCTGGCCGCGCGCCAACTGGCTCTGCCCAAGAACGCCGGCAAAGTGCGGCGGGGCAGCACGTCGCATGACACCTGGTATAGCAAGGAGCGGCAGCGCATCACCAAGCTCTTGTTACAGATTGAAGAGAGCCCTATCGTTGCCGATTTCCGAGCCACGGTGCGGTATTACGGGACGGAAGAGGTGACATGCCCACACGGCCGCAACCAAAAGACCTGTGATGCATTATACGCCCTACAATTGACGTTGACGCTCTTAGAGCGCTACCCCCCGCCGGGAGGGGGACGCAAGCATATTGAGCGCTTGCGCCAGCTCGAACCGCATCTGCCGCCCCTGCAAGAGTTGTGTGTCCCCCGGCCGTTTGAGGCCCCTGCGGGGGCGTTCTCATGGATTGATCAGGAGCGGGCACCGCGCCCGCTCGAGTGGCTGACGGAAGACACGGTCACGTACTTGCTCAGCACCGTGGTCAGTCGGCTGCGCCAGTTCGGGGTGACGGTGGCGCACAGCTGTGAGGTGATCGACCGCCTTTTGACCTTCTGTTTCGACCAACCCGATGGCGAGGCGGGCGAGCGCCCGGGGCAGCTTGCCGAGCAGTGGCGCCGCTTGCATTAAGTCACTTGCGGGCACCACATCAACTACATAAAACAGTCCATGGAGACTCTTTATTTAGATTTAGTCATTTCATTTTTTTCGACCATTTGCACGACGTCTGGGCGGTATGATACGCATTCTATCACGTTTGTCCACATTTTATTTCCATTCTTCTATGCAGCTCTGCCTGGCGTTGGCGTGCACTTTGCTCGCCACCGGTTTGGGGCTCGCCGTGCCGTGGATTCTCAAAGTGGTGTTGGATAAAGGTTTGATCGCCCCGCCGCGGGCCCATTTCTTTTGGCTCGCCGGCGGCCTGCTCCTGGCAGTGACACTGGGCCGTGGCCTGGCGATTTTTGGGTATCAATATTTGGCCTCGTCGTTGGCCTACGCCATGGCCTACCGGCTGCGCAATAGTCTCTACGATCACATTCAGCACCTCAGTTTTGCCGACCACGACCAGACGCGGACGGGAGAACTCATGTCGCGTACCACGGCGGATGTCGAAGCCGTGCGGATGTTTTTTCACTTTGGCCTGCCGACGATTGTCACCTTGCTGTTCACCGGTGCCGGGACGATTGTCGCTATGGCGTGGCTCGATTTGCGCTTGGCGCTCGTCGCGCTGTTGAGTATGCCCTTGTTTCTCGGCTTGGCGGTTGGGATTGGTGCGCTCCTGCGGCCTTTGCAAAGTCGCGTGCAGGCCAGTACGGCCGAGCTGTCCGTGGCCCTGCAGGAGAGTCTCGCAGGGATTCGGGTCGTTAAAGCCTTCGCGCGTGAGCCGCAGCAAGTGGCATACGTCGACCGCGTCGCCACGACCTTGTACGAGGTGTATTTGCGAGTCACCCACGTGCAGGCGTTACATCTGCCCATGCTCACGCTGTTACTGTCGCTGGCCATTGCGCTTACCCTGTACGTGGGCGGCCAACGGGTCATTGACGGCATGCTGCCGCTGGGGAGTTTGGTCGCGGCGGCGGGATATTTGGCGCAATTGGCCCAACCCCTGCGCCGGTTGTCCTGGTTGACTGGCATGGCCTCGCAGTGTCAGGCCGGTGGGACGCGGATGTTTGAGGTGCTGGATACCGCCCCGCAAGTGCGGGAATGCCCGGGTGCCCGTGAACTCACCCAGGTGGAGGGGGCAGTGCATGTCGAGCACGTCGGCTTCCGCTATACGAACGGGGTGCCGGTCTTGCGCGACGTCACCTTGCGGGCCGAACCGGGCACGGTGACTGCTTTTTTGGGAAGCACCGGTAGCGGTAAGACGACATTAGCACAGCTTATTCCGCGTTTTTACGATGTTTCAAGCGGCCGCATCACCCTCGATAACGTCGATATTCGAGAGGTCTCGCTCGCCTCGCTGCGCCGCCAGATCGGTATGGTGATGCAAGATACCTTGCTGTTTTCCACGACCCTGCGGGACAATATCGCCTATGGCCTTGGCGACGTGAGTTTCGAAGCGATTACGGCGGCTGCCAAAGCCGCTCGAGCGCACGATTTTATCCTGCAGTTTCCCGATGGCTACGACACCTGGGTCGGCGAGCGCGGGGTGACGCTGTCTGGCGGGCAGCGGCAGCGCATTGCTATTGCCCGCGCCTTTGTCCGCGACCCCCGGGTCCTGATTCTCGATGATGCCACGTCGAGTGTAGACATGGAGACGGAATGGCTCATTCAGCAAGCCCTTGCCGAGCTCATGGCCGGCCGCACGACTCTGATTATCGCCCAGCGTCTGCGCACGCTGAAAATGGCGGATACCATTCTCGTCCTCGAACAGGGCCGTATCGTGCAGCGCGGCACCCACCGCGAATTGGTGGAACAGCCCGGTCTCTATCGGCGCATTTATGATTTGCAGTTGCGTGATCAAGACATGGCTTTGGCGGCGCATTTTTCGCCATTGCGCGCAGAGGCAGATCTCGCGGCTGGCCTGGCGGAGCGTAGGACGTCGTCATGAACGTGGGTAAACGCCGAGACCGGCGCGCTGCAGACGCCAGCGACCCCGATGAGCACTACGGCCAGGTCTATGATCCGCACGTCATGCGGCGGTTGTGGGCCTTTATCTGGCCATACCGCTACGGCATGGGGTGGGCAGCACTGTGCATGCTCGGCAGTACAGCTAGCCATTTGTTGGCGCCCTACGTGGTGAAGCGCAGCATCGATGGCTATATCGCGGCTGGCGACGCTCCCGGGTTAACCCGCATGGTGTTGCTCTACATTGGCATCGCGTTCGCCGGGTGGTTCCTACAATATGGCGATACCCTACTGATGACCCGGGTGGCCCAGCGCGTGTTGTTAGATTTGCGGCAGGCCATGTTTCGGCATTTGATGCGGCTGGATTTGAGGTTTTACGACCGGACGGCGGTCGGGCAGTTGATGTCCCGCGTGCAAAATGATGTGACCACGTTGCAGGATGTGCTGACCAATGGCCTACTGGGGGCCCTCGGCGATTTACTGCTTCTCGTCGGTATTGTTGCCGCGATGGCATCGATGCACGTGAAATTGACCCTGGTCACGTGTACCGTCTTGCCTATTAGTGCGTTGCTGACGATGTATTGGCGCTGGCATGCCCGTCGGCTGTTTCGGGCGGTGCGGGTCACGCTGGCCAGGGTCAATACGCGCTTGCAGGAAAACATTGCCGGGGTGCGTGTGATCCAGAGCTTGGTGAGCGAAGAGTACAATCTCCAGCGCTTTATTCGGGTCAATGATGCACATTTGGCTGCCAATCTCGACTCTGCCCGCATGGCATCGCTGTTTTTTCCCGCCATGGAAGTGGTGAGTATTCTGGCCATTGCCCTGGTCGTGATTTACGGCGGACCTCTGACGCTTGCCGGTGAAATCAGCGCCGGAACGTTCGTCGCCTTTGTGTTGTACATGCACCGTTTTTTTGACCCGATTCGCGATATCGGCTTTCGCTGGAACAATTTGCAAATGGCCATGGCGTCGGGCGAACGCATTTTCCAAGTTTTGGATACGCAGTCCAACATCCGCGATGCCTCGTCCCCGGTGTCGATGCCGTACATGCGAGGCGACATCACGTTGGACCACGTCCATTTTGACTACCAACCGGACACTCCGGTGTTGCGCGATATTTCGTTTCATGTGCCGGCGGGACAGAGCATCGCCATCGTCGGACCGACTGGGGCCGGTAAAACCACGCTGATCAACTTACTGGCCCGTTTCTACGACGTGACCTCCGGCGCGGTGCTGATCGACGGGGTAGATGTGCGCCAGATCGCTCTGCCCGATCTGCGCAGTCAGATGGGGATGGTCCTGCAGGAGCCGTTTTTATTTAGTGGCACGGTGCGGGACAATATCCGATACGGTCGCCCGTCAGCGAGCGATGCCGACATTGAAGCGGCCGCCCGCGCCATGGGGATTCACGATCGCATCATGCAGTTGGCGCATGGCTACGAGACGCCCGTGCACGAGCGTGGTGCGTTGCTCAGCCATGGCCAGCGCCAGCTCATCAGCTTTGTCCGAGCCCTGCTCGCCGACCCTCGTCTACTGATTCTCGACGAAGCCACCGCGAGCATTGACACCGAGACCGAGCGGCTGGTACAAGCCGGGTTGGCCACGCTGCTCCACGGGCGCACGGCATTCATTATCGCCCACCGGCTCTCGACGGTAAAACATGCCGATCGAATTATTGTGTTGGATCAGGGGCAAGTGGTGGAAAGCGGTTCTCATGAGACGTTGATGGAACAACACGGGCTCTATTATCGATTACATCGTCTGGCAGCCTTGTAAAGCGCTTGCATGTGAGGGCGGACGACCGTACAGGCTGACACCCATAGGAGAGTAGGATGGTACCCAGAGGATCCACGCCAGCCCAACGCGTGGAGCTCGTCCTTCCCTAAACCTGGCTAGGCTGGTGATGCCCCTCCTCATTGGGGTTGGCGCGGGTGTCGGGGGTTTGGTGGGGATAGCGTCCACAAAAAAGTCCGGCGCTTAGCACGCCGGACTTTTTTCGTGTTATTGCTGCAATGGACGCCAAACCTTAACTTAGTCGGCGACCCCTGCCTCAGTAGGGGCTTCCAGACCACAGAGTTCATGGTAGTTCATCAACTCCGTAATGGTCGGATGGTCACCGCAGAGTGGGCATGTCGGATCGCGTCGAATGCGGATTTCACGGAACTTCATGCCGAGTGAATCATACATCAAGAGGCGGCCTACTAACGGTTCGCCTCGACCCACGATGAGTTTGATCGTTTCCGTCGCTTGAATGACACCAATGACCCCGGGTAAAACTCCCAGGACGCCGGCCTCGCTTCACGACGGCACCAGGCCGGGGGGTGGCGGCGAGGGGAAGAGGCAACGATAGCAGGGCCCCTCATGCGGTTTGAACACGCTCGCCTGACCCTCAAATTGGAAGATACTGCCGTGTACGATGGGTTTGCCCAGCATCACGGCGGCATCGTTGACCAAGTAGCGGGTGGGAAAATTGTCGCACCCATCGACAATGATGTCGTACTCGGAAAAGATGTCCATGACATTGTCGGTGGTGAGGTATTCCGTATAGGCACGCACTTTGACATCCGGATTGAGCGCTGTAATGGTCATCGCGGCAGATTCGGTTTTGGGCATGCCAATGCGGTCGTTGTTGTGAAGAATCTGCCGTTGCAAGTTGGACAGATCCACCACATCGGCATCGATAATGCCGAGCGTACCCACCCCGGCTGCCGCTAAGTAATAGGCCGATGGTGAGCCGAGGCCACCGGCGCCCACGAGCATGACCTTGGCATCGAGCAGTTTGCTCTGGCCTTTTTCGCCGATCTGGCTGAGCAGAAAGTGCCGGCTGTAGCGCTCTAACTGCTCGTTGGTCATGTCGCGGTCGCGAACGATCGAATAGCCCGCGTCCTTCCACCGGGTGATGCCGCCGGCCATGGAATAGACATTGTTATAGCCCATCTCGCGCATCACCCGGGCGGCTAAGAGCGACCGCACACCGCCCGCACAGTAGACAATCACTTCTTGATCCGGATCCTGGATCTGTCCTGAAACTTGCATTTCGAGAAAGCCGCGAGGCACGGAGATCGCTTCATCAATATAACCGGTGCGGACTTCATCTTTTTCCCGCACATCGAGCAACACGAATCCATCGCCGCGCTGGCGGCGTGCTTCCACTTCCTCAACACTGACTTCCGGCACGAGTTGCCGGGCCTCATTGAGAAAGTCCTGCTGCGTTTTTGCCATCGGTGATTCCCTCGTCTTAAAAGAACCGCTGACCACCGCGTACGCGAGGTCTCTCTGATATGACTGGAGCTGAATTGATGCCACACCCTTGTATTGAGACGTATTGTGTTACACTAAAATTTTCTATCCGAAATCGCAAGTGCAATTTCGTCAGCCTGCGTTTCTGCGATCATTGATGCTAGCTCAACCCGCCAGGGGTAGATATCTATTCCCAAGTCGAAACGGCGAGCCGGACTTGCCATTGACTCATGCAGGGATCAAGGCTAGGATGGACGCCGCATCAGTGACAAGCACTATTGGGATGTAGGCAAGAGACAAGGAGGGTCAACCTATGCCGAGTGAAACCCCATCGCCGGAAAAGCTGATCGACATGTACACCCGGATGTGGTGTATCCGTCAGTTTGAGGAACAAGCAGAGTATCAATCCAGTCAGGGAAACGTGTTGGGTGCGCTGCACACTTATATCGGTGAAGAGGCGGTTGGCGTCGGGGTTTGCAGCCATTTAAGTCATACCGACTACATTACTAGCACCCACCGGGGGCATGGGCACTGCATCTCGAAGGGGGCCGATATCAACCGCATGATGGCCGAACTCTTCGGCCGTGCCACCGGCTATTGCAAAGGTAAGGGCGGCTCCATGCACATCGCCGATTTTGAGGTCGGCATGCTCGGCGCCAATGGCATTGTCGCCGGTGGATTCGGCCTGGCCACCGGGGCCGGTTTGGCCGCACAACTGCGGGGCAGTGGCCAAGTGGCGGTGTGTTTCTTTGGTGACGGGGCGGCAAATCGCGGGCCGTTTCACGAGAACATCAACATCGGCGGGATCTGGAAACTACCGGTGGTCTATGTCTGTGAAAACAATGGCTATGCCCAATGGACGCCGCAATCGGAGGTCACGCTCGTGACCGATATTTCCACCATGTCGGCGGCGTATGGCATTCCGGGGGTGCAGGTGGATGGCATGGACGTGCTGGCGGTGTACGAAGCCGCCGGTGAGGCGATCGACCGGGCGCGCCGGGGAGACGGGCCGACGCTGGTGGAGTGCAAGACGTACCGCTTCCGCGGGCATAATTATGGCGATCCGCAACAGTACCGCACGCGGGACGAGATTGCCGAGTGGGCCGAGAACAATGATCCCATTAAGCGGTTTAGCGCTCATTTGAAAGAGACCGGGGTGTTGACTGAGGCACAGGATGAAGCGATTCAGCAGCAGGTCGCCGAGTCGATCCAAGCGGCGGTACAGTTTGCCGAGTCGAGCCCGTACCCCACGCCGGATGAGCTGTATAAAGACGTCTATTCATACGACATTGCCTAACGGATACAGACCAGGGAGAGAGCGTCATGGCAAAGATGAGCATGCGCGATGCGTTGCGTGAAGCACTGCATGAAGAAATGGCCCGGGATGAGACCATTTTTGTATTGGGTGAAGACGTCATTATGCACGGGGGTCCGTACGCCATCACCCGGGGAATCGCGGAAAAATTTCCCGGCCGCATTCGGCAAACCCCGATTTCAGAAGCCGGCATCGTCGGCACGGCGGTCGGAGCGGCCCTGTGTGGCATGCGTCCGGTGGCCGAGATTATGTACGTCGATTTCATCACCTGTGCGATGGACGAAGTGGTGAACCAGATGGCGAAAGTCCGCTACATGTTTGGCGGGCAAACCAACGTGCCGGTGGTCTTGCGGCTGCCCTCGGGCACGGCGCGTTTGATTGCGGCGCAGCATTCCCAATGCCTCGAATCCTGGTTTACACATGTGCCGGGGCTGCAGGTGGTGGTGCCGTCGACGCCCTACGATGCGAAGGGCCTGATGAAAACGGCGCTGCGCGGCAAAGACCCGGTGATCTTTATTGAGTACAAACGCCTGTATATGGATGAGGGGGAGGTGCCGGAAGAGGACTACACGGTGCCGTTTGGCCAGGCCGATGTCAAACGCCAGGGCGACGATCTCACGATGGTGGCGACGGGCGGCATGGTCGGTAAGGCGTTGCACGCGGCCGACCTCTTGGCCAGTGAAGGCGTGAGCGTGGAAGTGGTCGATCCGCGAACCTTGTTTCCGCTGGACAAAGAAACGCTCTTTGCCTCCGTCCGCAAGACCAACCGCGTCATAGTCACGGATGAAGAAGTGCAGCGGGGCGGCACGAGTGCGGAGTTGGCCGCGTTGATTGCGGAGGCGTGTTTTGACGACCTCGATGCGCCGGTGAAGCGCGTCGCGTCCAAAGATGTGCCGATGCCTTTTAGCCCGGAACTCGAAAAGCTGGTGGTGCCGACGGCCGACACCTTGGTGGCCGCCGCCCGAGCCCTGCTGGGTTAGCTGCGGGGCGAGAGGAGAGAGGCCATGGCCATAAAATTCGGTATGCCCAGCTTGGGGCATACGATGGAAAAAGGCAAAGTCATCGAATGGCTCAAGCAGGAGGGGGAGACTCTGGCCAAGGGCGAGCCGATGGTGGTCATTGAAACGGACAAGGTCGTGACCGAGGTGGAGGCCCCTGTCGATAGCGTGTTGGTGCGGATTGTGGTCGGGCAGGAAGAGGAGCGGCCGATTGGGGCCACCTTGGCGTTGTTGGGCTCGCCTGGAGAGCGCCTCAGCGATGCGGCGATCGAACAGCTCCTCGGTGATGAAAGCGCGGGTGCGGTCGCACCTGGGTCACCTGTGACAGGGGCGGCCGCCTCCGTTGCGGTCAGGGCTCCGACGGCCACGGCGCTGGCTTCGACGGCTGGCGATCGCGCGAAAATCTCGCCGGTGGCGCGCAAGTTGGCGCAAGAGCGAGGGCTTGATCCGGCGGCCATACCCGGCTCTGGTCCCGGCGGCCGGATTACCAAGGAGGACGTGTTGCGGGCGGCGGAAGCCCCGGCTTCTGTGGCGTCGGTGGCCCTGAGCGAGCGGGTGAAAATATCGCCGATTGCCCGAAAACTGGCACAGGAATACAGTATTGATGCCGCTGCGGTCGCGGGGACGGGGCCGGGGGGCCGCGTCACCAAAGACGACATCCTGCGGGTGGTAGAGGCCGCCAAAACCGCGCCTGCGTCTTCAGAGCCTGCGCCAGTTTCTACGCCTGGCTCTACACCTGCCTCTACGTCTGCGGCATGGGTGATCCCACTCACGGGCATCCGTGGCCGCGTGGCCGAGCGTATGTATGAAAGCTGGAACACGATTCCGCGCGTGACCGAGGTGATGCATGTCGACATGAGCGCGACGGTGGCGTTTCGTGAGGCCATGCAGAGCCAGTGGGAACAGCAATTCGGCGTGCGCATCTCGCTGAATGATCTGATCACCAAAGCCGTGGCCGTGGCCCTCAGCCGCCATCCGCGTTTGAACGCCACCATGGGCGTGCGCGAAGTACAGGTGCATGAGCAAATCAACATCGGCGTGGCCGTGAACCTCGATGAGGGTTTGATTGTCCCGGTGGTGCGGCATGTCGACCGAAAAGATCTGGGCCAAATTGCACGCGACAGCCGAGAGCTTGCCGAGCGGTCGCGCTCGGGGCGTTTGCAGTTGGATGATTTAAGTGGTGGGACCTTTACCATCACCAATCTGGGCACCGCCGGCATCGACCTGTTTACCCCGATTATTAATCCGCCTCAGGTCGCCATTCTCGGGGTGGGGAGGATTCAGCGGCGCCCCGTGGTGGTAGGCGATGCCTTGGCGATCCGGCCTTCTGCCTATCTCTGTTTGGTGTTTGATCACCGTGCGTTGGACGGGGTGCCGGCGGCGCGTTTTTTACAGGAGTTGCAACAACTTCTAGCGAAACCGCAAGACTACGCCGTGTAGGGTCAAAGGCTATCCTGCCGCAGCCGCCGGCTCGTCACCTGTGGCTGTGGCAGGATTCATACTTCTAGGATAGCGAACCGTGACGCATCCGTGGTAGACGACTCTTGGAGATTGGGTTAGGAAAGGGAGCTGACATAGGCATTGATGAGCTGCTGATCCGCTTCGTTCAACGCCCCAAACTGAAGGCCCATGCCGGATGGCTCGATGCGGCCGTTATCCGCATTGCGAATGCTATGGACGACCGTCCCTTGGGTGATTATCAGGCGGTCGCAGTCGGGAAGGGCAAAGGCGATCTCAAGACGCGTGCCCTTGGGCAAAGGGTCCTGGGTGGGCACGAAGATTCCACCTCGTGAGATGTTTTGAATATAATCCGTAAAAAATTGATCGGCGCTGCGGTATTGAATGAGAATCCGGGTGGGAACCCTCAGGTGCTTCCGACGCTCATTCGGGTTGCTCTCCATGGCAGCTCCTCTGCGGAAACGAAGGGCAACACCCCAACTTGAGCCCGCGTACATGCCAGTGGTGCACTGCGTCCTCATGCGAGTCGGCTTGGGGGGAGGGTGATGCGACCGAGGTATCATATCACGACGGGGGACGTGGCACAATCGCGATATGTACCGCTTGTGCCCAAAAAAACACCTGCTCGACGCTCGACTCGGACCACGACGCAGAACTGACAAGCATTCGCCGCGTTCGACCGGGTAGTGCTCTCAGTCTTTCTAGTACTCAATGCCACCAATCCTCTCTTTTAAACTCGGTTGCCCATTTTTTCGATCTAATAAAGAATTATTCTTATATCATAGAATAAGATTTATAGAAAAATAGATTGAGAGTTATCATGATAATATAATCACTTTTTTTAAAACCTATTAAAGATGAATATACTAATTATTATAGTTGTATATATACAACTATAATAATTTTAAGTCCTATATTTTTTTATTTTACTTTTTAGTAAATATATTTATGTATATATATGGCTATGAATATAGTTATAAGATATATAAATGTAGCCAAGCAATGTGATAATACATTAGAATATATCTAAAATATATGATGAGTTTTTGTTCGATTTTGATAAATATAATCGTGAATTTCAGCTATTTTTTTATATAAAAACGATGTAAGTCTTGATTGTTAAGTCCAAATTGATTTGGAGGATCATAGGGATATGGAAAAGGATGGATATGACATGAGAAGGATGTGGCCATGCTGTGGACCTGGCCTTTGAGAGTTGTCTTTATTTTGATGATCTTTGGGAATGTGACAACCGTATGGTCTGGTCAAAGTGAACTAGAGGAAGTCAGCCTGGGCGTGGTCCCTCAATTTAGTATCCGGCGTCTTCGTGCTGTATGGGAGCCGATTGAGCAGGCCGTTGGTGAGCAAGCTAAAGTCACGATCAAAATGATGGGTTCGCCCACTATCCCGGTGTTTGAACAACAATTGCTGGCAGGCGCGTTTGACCTGGTTTACCTCAGCCCCTATCACATGGTGAAAGCCTACCAGGCCGAAGGCTACCTACCGATTTTGCGTGATATCAAGCAATCACTCCAGGGCATTGTCGTAGTGCGGAAAAATAGCCCGCTCCATCGGGTCGAGGAGCTCAACGACCAGGTGATCGCCTTTCCCTCGCCCAATGCACTTGGCGCGGCGCTCATGCCGCGCGCTGCATTCGACCAGCTCTACAAGATCACTTTCACCCCGTGGTACGTCAAAAGTCATAGTTCGGTCTACCTCAATGTCGTGCTTGGCCGAGTGGTCGCCGGTGGTGGCGTACAGAAGACGCTGAGTCAACAACCTGCTCAAGTGCGAGAGGGATTACGAGTGATTTACCGAACCCCTAAGGTCGCGTCTCATCCCATGGCGGTTCATCCGCGAATGCCTCTGGAGGTTCGAGAGCGTATTCAACACGCGTTTGTGACGATGAGCCATACACCCACAGGAAAAGCTCTACTTGCCAAGATTCCTATCGAGGTGCTTGGCCTGGCTTCAATGGAAGATTATCAGCCATTGGCCGCCATGGGACTGGAACGTTATTACGTCAAGGAGTAACTCAAATGGGAATTCGCTTCAAACTCCTCTTACCCATTTTTCTGTTGCTTCTTACTTATAGTATTATTTTACATATGTACTGGATACCACGGTATCTTAACAGCGAGAAGCAAGAGATTCTCGATCAGGGGAAAGCAGATCTGGAGTTATTGAGTACGACGCTGCTTGAACCGATCATCTCAGGCGATCTCGCCATGGTTTGGGGGAATCTGGAATCCACGCGAAATCGCAGGCCCGCATGGGTATCACTCGTGCTGCAAGACGCTGAAGGACGGCAGCTTTATCCTTTGACCTTAGAGTCTGGCGCTCACCACCCGAACGCGGCCATCATTCATCATCATATCGCGTATCGTGACAATCCGGTCGGAGACCTGAGACTGAGTTTGGATATCTCGAGTCTTCTGGAGCCAAAAGTCAAATATATCCGCCGCCTTGAGATATTATTTTTGGGTGTCTTCTCGATGGTCGCATTGATTGGCATCTCGATCCAAGAACGCTTCGTGAGGCGGCCCATCGCCAGTTTGGTCGAGGCGACAGACCGGCTGTGCCGCGGTGACTTCGAGACGCCATTAGTGGCGGTCTCACGGGACGAGGTGGCCCATCTCATCTCCAGCTTTGAGGTGATGCGCCGCACGATGTTTAAATCGCACCAGCGGCTGCAAGAATCGAGAGATGTGGCGGAGCGTGCGGCCGGCGCCAAATCGGAATTTTTGGCCAATATGAGTCATGAGATCCGCACCCCAATGAATGGCGTGATTGGCATGACCGGGTTGTTGTTGGACACGGCGCTCAATCAGGAGCAGCGCGACTATGTCAACACCATTCGTCAGTCCGGCGACACGCTGCTTACGCTGATCAATGACATCTTGGACTTCTCGAAGATTGAGGCGGAGAAGTTAGAGTTAGAGATGGTGGATTTTGATCTGCGCGCCACTGTAGAAGACAGCCTCGATATACTGGTTGAACGCGCTACCGCAAAGGAGCTTGAACTAGGCTGTCTGATTCACCCTGGGGTTGCCACTTGGGTGAGGGGCGATCCGGGGCGTCTGCGCCAAGTCCTCATCAACCTGGTTGGCAATGCCATTAAGTTCACCAAGTCTGGAGGCGTGATCATGCGCTTAACCTGCGAGGCGGAGTCCCCTGAGGGGAGCGTCGTTCGGTTTGAAGTCGAAGACACCGGCATTGGGATCTCCTCAGCGGTGCAAGCCATTCTATTCCAGCCATTTACTCAGGCCGATGCGTCTACCACGAGACAGTATGGCGGCACGGGCTTGGGGTTGGCCATTTGTGTCCGGCTCGTGGCGCTGTTTGGGGGCGAACTCGGCGTCGAGAGCACGCCTGGTCAGGGCAGCACATTTTGGTTTACGGTGCGGCTGGAGAAGAGCACGGCGCCTCAACCGATGCTGCTTGAGACGCTGCCGAACTTTGGGGCGCTTCGGGTGTTGTGTGTAGACGATAATGCCGTGAATCGGAAGATCTTAGAACTTCAACTCCAGGGTTTGCATATCCGCGTGGACACTCGGGCCGATGGCCTGAGCGCCCTCGCTCAACTGCGGACCGCGCATCGCCAGGGGACGCCCTATGACGCCGTGATTTCTGACATCGCCATGCCGAGTATGGACGGTTTCATGCTCGCGCGTGCGATCAAAGCGGAGCCCGACCTGGCCCCCACCCGTATCATCCTCCTGAGTTCGATTGGACAACGCGGCTCCGGGCGAGCGGCTGAACAAGTGGAAGTTGATGCCTATTTGACCAAGCCGGTGCGCCAGTTACAGCTATGCGATAGTCTTGCGATGGTGATGGGGCGAACGGCTTCGTCGGCCTCTCCTGTGCTCGTGACGGGCGATCGCCCGGCCCAAGCGCAGACGGCCTTGCGAGCCAAAGTGCTCGTCGCCGAAGACAATATCGTGAATCAAAAAGTGGCGGCGCGGATGCTGGAAAAACTCGGTTGCCGCGTCGATGTGGTCGCCAACGGTGTAGAAGCCATTGAGGCGCTTGAGCGCATTGCGTACGATATCGTGCTGATGGACTGTCAGATGCCTGAGATGGATGGCTATAGTGCCACGAACCGCATCCGGGAGCGAGAGGTCGAGACGGGCGCGCATATTCCCATCATCGCGATGACGGCTCATGCGATGACGGGCGATCGCGAACGTTGTCTGCAAGCGGGGATGGACGACTACGTGAGTAAGCCGGTCAAGTCGGAGGCATTACTTGAGATTTTGCAGAAGTGGACCTCACAGGCTCTAGCGGATACCTGATCCGCTGTCAGCATGGCTGTGGGCCCGCGGCCGCAGTGTTACGTCTCTTGACCTGCACGGCGATTACAGGGCTTGCGGGTACTCGATCTCAACGATGACAAGGGACAATATAGCTCAGCTCCAAGAAGAGGGGGTGACCGCGTAGGCCCTCTGCCGAGGAGCCATCTCCGCCGCTTGAGGCGGGCTACTCCGCTTTGTTCGGCCCCCCCGTTTTGGGCTCCTACTGCATTGCCAATTGCACCTGCTGCAGTTTCGTCAACATGGTTTTGGCGTGCTCGCGGAAGTCGGTCATAGCGCTTGTCGGCATAGCCGGACCCTCAATGCTTCGATGGGTCAAGGGATTGAGGTAGGTACCGTTTTTCGCTAGGCGGAAGTCGAGATGCGGACCCGTCGACATGCCGGTGGAGCCCACATACCCGATAATTTGCCCCTGGGCCACCGGTTTCTTTGGCCGCAGCCCAGGGGCGAAACGCGACAGATGGAGGTAGTACGATTTATAGGTATTGTGATGGCGTATGACGATCATTTTGCCGTTCGCCCCTTTGGGGCCGACCCAGTCCACGGTACCCTCTGCCACACTGCGTACCGGCGTGCCGCGGGGAGCGGCGAAATCAACGCCGAGATGGGGGCGGTAGCGCTTCAAAACCGGGTGAAAACGGCGCTTGGTGAAGGGGGAGGAAATGCGAGTGTAGCGCAAGGGCGAACGCAGAAACATGCCTTGCATGGAACCGCCGTCGGGCCGATAATAGCCACTGGCATTATCATGATCGTAGTAGATGGCTTGCAGCTTGCGATTTTGGTTGATCAGTTCGGCAGCTAAAATGCGATGATATTCTGCCGGTTGGCCCTGGCGCACATGTTCTTCAATCAGCAAACGGAATGAATCGCCCTGGTGGATATCAGTGGCAAAATCCACAGACCAGGCAAAGATATCGGCAAAATCGCGGATCAAACGCGCGTTTTCACCCTGCGCTTTTAACGTGCTGTAAATGGACTCCGAGAGTTCGCCGACCACGAGCCGTTCGTTGCGCGCATACGGAATCGCTTTGAGCTGGCCGTGAAAGCCCTGGCGATGCCGATCGACGATGAGTCGCTGCCGATGGTCAATTTCATAGGTAAACTGTTGAATGTGTCCGTCTGCGTCCGTGTCCACATAGTACGCACGACCGACATTAATGCGGTTGAGATCGTAGAGGTGGCGCACGTCTCGGTAGAGCGCCATGGCTTGCAGCGCATCGATCCCGGCCCGTTCTAAGATCAGGATGGCGGTGTCGCCTTTGCGCACCGTATCCGAGAACGTCGTGTCCGAGGGCGTTGGCAACTCCTGTGGCTGCAGTGTCTCGTGGGGTGGGGTGATGTCCGGCGGTTGGATCGCGGTGGTTTGCACCTTCGCCGGTATGGTGGCCAATTGTACCGGTAGCGGTCCATCTACGGCGAGGGCGAGTCGACTCTCGGCTTGAGATTGCACGGCTTTAATGGTGCTGGCGTCCGCAGGTGGCGATGGCCGTTGAGCCAGTGCTGGCGGTTCGGGTGACCCTTGTGCAGCCACCGTGTAATGGGGCACCCAAGGCAATGCAAAGAGACAAACCAGAAGCGAAATGATGAGGGATAAGCAGCATGCAAAAAGTTGCCGCCGCCTTCCGTTTGACAGCTTCCGTCGGCGAGTCTTCCGAAGTTCCATCCGTACTCCATCTCCCAATCGTGTAACAATACCTCAACGCGTTTTTGAACTTAAACACTCAACATCAGATAAACCTGAGACCTGAGACCTATAGCCTTTCGGCTGGGTATGCCCAGCAATATCTATGCCAGTGTGGTGCCGCGTTGTGTGATGTTGTCAAAGCTCCCGGCATTGGCAGTTGTAGATGGAAACTGCGGCCGGTTGATTTGTCGAGCAACGAGATCAAAGCAGAACGTACTATGACCATGGTGGGTATGGCACAGGTGCGTCCGTATTGACCGCATCCGAAAACGGATCTACTTGAACACACCCGAGCGAATTCGTCAAGTATTTTTTCACATTGTAATCGATTCTACCACCTCTACCTCATGATTACTTTGTTTATAGAGGAGACGGTGGCGAACAAAACCGTCAAATTCTCGCTTCAGGCGTCATCAATGAGTTGAGAAATATAGAGCAGCCGTCATGATTTTGACGAGAGAGGCGTTTGGAAGGCGATCATGATCGGGAGAGAGGTTGAGGGCATTCACGCACTGCTTTGCACGCACGTCTCACACGTCCCATACAGGACCACCTCATGGCGGTCGAGCTGAAATCCACTGGGCACGAGCCGCCGCAGATTGGGCACACAGCCGCTTGTTTCGAAGACGCGATCACAGGCGCGGCAACGGAAGTGGTGATGGTGCCCTTTGCCGGCAATTTCATAGCGTTGTGGCTCCCCCGGTAACTCGACCGGGATGAGCCAACCCTCTTCTGTCAAGGCTTTGAGCGTCCGGTAGACCGTGGCAATACCCAAGCCGGGAATGTAGCTCTGAGCGGCTTCAAGGACTTCCTGCGGCCCCAACGGACGATCCGTCTCCCCAAAGACTTGCCGTATCGATTCACGTTGTCGCGTAGTTCGTTCCATCTCACACCTAGCGGACAAATCAATCGACGCAAGCGAGGCGCTTGCAACTAGGAAAGCAGATTCTAGCATGTTGTCGGCCCTCACGCTAGAGGGCGATGCCGTTTTTTGATATTGTGTTATCACTGTGATGTTGATATTGCATTACCAAGTGATAACGCATAGGATTAAAGTAACAGATGCTTTTTTCTGTGGCAGGCGTATGGCCCGAGGCGGGATGTGAACCGGGGAGAATAGACAAGATGGGGCGGTTTCGCGCCTATACGGCGATCGCCATGTGGGTGGGACTCGTGGGGCTGTTGGGGGATGGTCAATGCCGTGCGGTGGCGGCGCAGCTCAAGGTGGCGGCGACGATTTTCCCGCTTTATGATCTGGTGCGTCAGGTGGCGGGTGACGAGACCGCCGTGGTCCTCTTGGTGCCGCCTGGGGCGAGCCCGCATACGGTGGCGTTCAAGCCGAGTATGATGCGGGAGTTGGTGGGTAGCGCGGTGCTGTTTGCCATCGGCTATGGACTCGATGACTGGGCCGTGCGCCTGGCGGCAGATGTGGGGGTCAAACAGGTCGTGCAAAGCCACGGCGGCAAGGCCTTGCCAACCGAGGTGCACGCTGAGCATGATCATGCCGGATCTGGGGGCGACCCTGAGAAGAGGACCGCTCGCGATCGCGGTGAACCCGGTGCTGCTGTCGATCCGCATTACTGGCTATCGATCCCCAATGCCATGTCTATGGTGGAGGTGATCGCGGCGGCGCTAGAACGCCTCGATCCGGATGGCAAGAGCGGTTATGTGCAACGCGCTGGAGAGACCTTGCAAGCCATGCGGGCGGCGGATCGCGACATCCGACGGCAATTGGCCGATTTGCCCCGGCGCGAGATCGCCTTGTTTCACGCTGCCTTTGCCTATTTTGCAGCGGCTTATGACTTGCATATTGTCACCACCTTTGAGCCCACGCCGGGGCGTGAGCCAGGCCCCCGGCACGTGCGTGAATTTTTGCGCCATCTTCACGATCACCAACTGCGCACGCTGTTTATTGAACCCCAGCTCGATGCCACCCTGTTGCGGGAATTGGCCCGCGATATCGGGGTGTCGCTGACCCTGCTCGATCCGTTGGGGGGGAGTGCAGGGCGTGAGCACTACCTCGCGATGATGCGTTTTAACGCTGCCCAAATCGCGGCTGCACTACGTGAGTAATTTTATTTAACGCTGCCCAAATCGCGGCTGCATTGCATGAGTAGATGATGGATGCCCTAACCGTCACTGATTTGACCGTACAATATGAAGGCGCCGGTCAGCCCGCGCTTGAGCATGTCTCGTTTGCCCTTGAAGCGGGGCAGATTGCCATGGTCATCGGGCCCAATGGCTGTGGCAAGACCACGCTATTGCGGAGCATTCTCGGTTTTATTGCGGCGTCGGGCGCTGTTGAAGTGTTCGGCCAACCGGTCAAAGAGGCGTACCGCATGATCGGCTATGTGCCGCAGCATCTCAGCTTCGATGCGACTTTACCCTTGACGGGCCGCGAAGTGTTGTACATGCCGGTGAAGTGTCTGCCGCGCGCGCAACGCGCCTCGGTGGATTGGGCCATCGAGACGTTTCATCTCGCGGACTTCCTAGAGCAGCCAGTGGGGACGTTGTCCGGCGGGCAGCTCAAGCGCTTGCTGTTGGCCCGAGCCCTGATGAACGATTCTCGTTTGTTGTTGCTCGACGAGCCCGAAGCGGGGGTCGATGCGGGCGGCACGGAAATGCTGTACCAACTGTTGGCACAACTGGTGGCGCAACGCCACCTCACGGCTCTGGTGATTTCGCACGAGCTCAACATCGTGGTGCAAGTGGCCTCGCAAGTCCTCTGTCTGAATCGGCGTTTGCTCGGTATCGGACCGCCGACGCAGATGCTCACGCGCGAAGCGATTTTCGGCCTCTACGGTCCCACTGCGGCGCTCTTTCGCCATGATCATGAAGGGCACGCGTAGTGGAGGTGTTTGCCTACCCCTTTATGCAGCGAGCCCTGATCGCCGGGCTGTTGGTGGGGGGCCTGACGAGCTTGTTGGGCGTGCTGGTGGTGCTGCGGCGCTCGGCGTTTTTTGGCGACGCTATTGCCCACGCGTCACTGGCCGGGGCGGCCCTGGGGGTGCTCACGGGCTGGCCTCCCTTGTTGCCGGCGGCTGGCGTTGGCGTTGGACTGGCCATGTCTCTGCACGCGGTGGAGCGGCGAAGCCGTTTGCCCTTGGATACCGTGTTGGGATTTATTATGCCTTTTTTCATGGCGTTGGGGGTCCTTCTGTTGAGTTTCAAGCCAGGGTATCAGCCGGAGCTAATCAGCTTCCTGTTTGGTAGCATTTTAATGGTCAGTCATCAAAGTCTGCTCGTGATCGCCCTGATCGCGGTCGTGGTGCTGGGCTCTTTTTTGCGTTTTCGTCACCATGTGGTGTTTGCCGCGTTTGATGAAGAGGCGGCGCGGCTTGCCGGGGTGCCGGTGACCCTGATGCTGACTGGCTATCACGTGTTGCTGGCGTTGGTGATTATCGCTAGCATCCGTACCGTAGGGGTGGTGTTGGTCAATGCCTTGCTGATTATTCCGGCGGCGACCGCAAAATTGCTGGCGCGGTCGTTGACTCATATGTTTATTCTCACGCCGCTTCTCGGCATGGCGAGCGTCATCACTGGCTTGGTCGTGTCTTTTCACCTGGATTTGCCTTCCGGTCCGGCGATTGTTGTGCTGTCCGGTCTGGCGTTCCTCGGCGTCACCCTGGTTACCAAGCTGACCGTCAAACCGGCGCCTTAGCAGTTCCGACGATACGGCCTGGATGGGGGTGAGTCAGGATGACGCGTTGTCTGTGGCAGTGGAATCCTTACGGGGGGCGCTGGCCCACAACAGCCGGGCGAATGAAGGATTCGGCATCACCGTCGTAGAACCTGGTGGCACGCGTCTTGAGAACGCCAATCTGCAATTGTTCGTCCGCATGCCGCAGCACGACCGTCGCATGCCCGGTGGCCACGGACCGGCCAATGACCCCGACGTCAAAGGCCTCGTGGCGATGCCGGAAGGCCGAGGGCGTTATCGGGTCAATACGGTAGACTTTTCTATGCCGGGACCCTGGTTGTTGGAAGTGGTGGTGACAAACGGCGGCGACTCGTTTAACTTCTCCAACGGGAAGTCCCCTTGCGTGAGCTGGGGGATGAAAGTGGGTCGGCTCGAAGAGCCGAGGGTACTCAGTCAAGTTATGTCGTAGGCTAACTTTGTAAAAGTCGTTGACTCAAAGTCAGTTCTCCTATATCCTACATACATGAAATACAAACTAGACAAGAGTTCACACTCTGTTTACAGCATTCAGTTCCACCTCGTGATGTGCACCAAATATCGGCGTAAGGTCTTACACGGGGAAATTGATGCGCGGTTGAAGTATTGGGTGCGAGAGGTCTTCGTCCACTTCGGACTAGAATTGATCCAACAAGAAACGGATCAAGACCATCTGCATATCGTGTTTGGTATGTCTCCGGCATTTGGCTCACTATCGAGGTTTGTGAACTC
>Ga0214472_10000161_pt1 | contig 91761 bp, 80 predicted proteins | sample RVTome_6_FD_207662 | JGI IMG/M metagenome (GOLD analysis project Ga0214472, IMG submission 207662) | Soil microbial communities from uranium-contaminated site in the Upper Colorado River Basin, Wyoming, United States - RVT140D175 | ecosystem: Environmental > Terrestrial > Soil > Contaminated >... | reverse complement strand
AGGGGGCTTGCAGTCCCAGCCCCAGTGCCAAAATCTGGTGGTCGTTCACTTATGCTTCCTGCTACCGGAGAGTGCTGATAGTGTTCATCAGGGAAGGACGGAAATCCACTCTCTGTGACGAAGAGCCTTTTTTTCCAACTACCCTCTCTTATCAGGTAAGGAAACCAGCCTGTTCCATCATACCCGACGATCATCAGGTTGTCCGGCAGCTTATCGGCGTGTACGACACTCGACAACACCAAGCTCAACAAAAGAATCCATCCCTTCATAGGGTCTGCTCCTTTTTGCCGACCAATCCAATCTTGGTTACAAAAAGAAGCGCCACTATTGTGCCCAACACCCCAGCAAACAGAGTACCCATCAGCGCAGCCAGCTCACTGCCGATGGATAGTCCATGCAGACAGGCAAGACCCAGTGATACCGAATAAAGACCATGCCATCTAGACACGGCCCTGTTTTTGATACCGGCATAGATACCCGTCGCCGCCACTACACACAGACACCAAAATGCAACGAGCCCCGCTGAAACATGGAGGTGGAAGTAGTCTGTGAGGTTAGGAAGAAGCAGCCCAAAGGCCGGATAACCCTGACGCATGCTCACGGCGGAAAAGAACAGCAGGAAATGTACGATCACCAGACCAAACACGATCATACCGCTGACTTTGTGCGGAACACCTAACCAGCGCACGGAAACGCTTATATTCAAGCGGCAAGCCAGGCGCTCGATCAGCGTCATGATCACTTGCCACATCATCATCAGCAGGGCATACATGCCGGCCAGTTTGGAAAAGATATAGGGTAACTGCCCCGGAGGCATCTGTTCGGTAAGGTAAAGGGAGATATCGCCTGTATGTCGATACCACAAAAAAGCAGGAACGGAGCACAGCAGAATGAATACGACTTTGATCATGTCACCGAGCCTCCACCAGACATTGCTTGGGTTCCATCGCACATTGCATGAGCTCACGTTTCGCTTCCTGCTCCGAGACCGACTCGTTGACCATTGGCAGCTTGGCGTTCAGCCACCCCTTCAAGCCGTTCGGGCTTAGTGTCGCTACACGGCCCCCGCCGTTCAACTTGATCGCCTTGGCAACCTCGAACCCTCGGAAGTCTTTTATGCAGTAAGGCACGATCAGGTCGGCATCTTTCAGTGCGGCGACACTCTGGGCATTCACATCTCTCAGCGCCAATTGTTGTGCACCTGGCAAATGCATCTCGCTATATTCCTGGTTCTCTCTTGTGTCGATAAAGACTACACGCTTCCCTAAGCTGATCTCGCGAAGCACCTCCAGGTGGTCCAGTTGTTCAACGAACCGAGACGGTTCTTTGATTCCTGGACAGACACTGCTTAACGATAACCGCTCGTCATATTGCCGTGCCGTAACATTCTTCATCGCCAGCAGCTCTGCGACACCATCGAAGAACTCCAGATAGCAATCGACCGGCACCTGATCGCGCCGGTACCTTTCCTGCAGTTGTCGATAGAGAGCTTCAATCCACGCCGAGCGCTCATGTTCCGGCGTCTCCCATATATTCACCTCCAGGTCGTATATAACCCGGTCCAGCTCTTGTACAACCGGTTCGGTAATACCGGCCGACGATACCAGGAGATGAAACATCGATTGTCGGTTGGAGCGTTTCAGAGCGGCACTGTTCACACCAAAGGAAACGACATCCTGCGGGAGACTCGAATTGGGTGGGTAGAAGGAGAAAACAGCTTCAGGAGAGAGATAGCGCTTGATCAGCCAGACGGTCGCCCACTTGTCGGGCTCGATACCCTGCCAGGTTGCAAACGCCTGTTTATTTTCAAAGTCGGAACCTTTGACCGGAGGCGAATCGGACACCTGTGCAGAAATTTGCAGCGGTAACAGGCAGAGCAGTAATGCAGATAGAAATCTCACAGCAAATCCCTATGCTTATAAATTACTTCCATTGATTGTGCTGATTTAAAACAGATGATGGCATGGGTGTCAACTATCACTTGATGAAGATCTGGATAAATTTTCCCTCAACGCAACTGTCGGTTAGTGATTTCAGGTGGAAGGCGTGCTCTCAAAAAGGCGGGCAGATGGGCGAGATCGCCGGGTTCATCGATATCGTGCAACGCCTCGAGTTCATGCAGGCGCCAACCCAACGCTCGCACGCGCCGACGGGTCAGGTGCGCCACCTGGTCGGTACTCCAGGGGATGTCGCGGAACAGCGAGGGGTTGAAGGCGGTCAGGCCGAGCAGTACGTAGCCGCCGTCCAGGGCCGGGATCATCACCGACTCGCTATGTTGCAATGCCCTGGCCGCGGCCTTTATCCGGTCACGGGTCAGGCTCGGGCAATCGGTGCCGATCAGCAGCACCCGGTCGGACTCGGCCAGCGCCCGCCGGGCGGCACGCGCCATACGCCGGCCCAAGTCGCCGTCACCCTGTTCGCTGAGTCGAACCCCGGACGAGATGTCTGACCAGCAGGGGTGAGCTGCATCCGGCGTTACGCATAGCTCCAGCGAGCCCAGATCCGCGGCGGCCGCCTCGGTCAGTGTGTGCCTCAGCATCCGCTCGGCCAGTTGCGCGGCGCCCTGCTCGCCCAGTGCCGGAACCAGGCGGGTTTTCGCGAGCCCCGGCAGCGGCGCCTTGGCCAGGATCACGATATGCGTGCTCATCGGTACCTCCCGGCCAGTTGCGCCGCCGGAACGCCGCGCCAGTAGGCCCAGCGCAGTTGCCACATCAGCAGCACGGTACGCCACACGCCATACCGCTCCCAGCGCCGACCGGAGGTCAGCACCGGTCCCTTCGGGCAGAGCGGGCGCTGCAAGGCCCGCAACCGGTCGGAGAGTTCGATATCCTCCATCAACGGCTGGTCGGGGAAACCACCCACCCGCTCGAACAGCTCGCGACCGACGAAGATCGCCTGGTCGCCGGTGGCGATGCCGGTCAGACGCGAGCGCAGATTCATCGCCCCGGCGATCAGCCTGAGCATCGCCGGTTGGCCCTGGATGCGTACATCGAAGCGCCCCCAGATATCGGGCGATGCATTCGCCACGTGGCGTAGTTGCTCCACGCCGTCATCGGGCAGACGGCTGTCGGCGTGCAGGAACAGCAGCAGATCGCCGCTCGCCTTGGCGGCGCCCGCGTTCATCTGCCCTGCCCTGCCCCGGGGAGCGGTCAGCAACGTAAAGCCCCGGGCCAGGACCTGTTCCGGCGAGCCGTCGCTGCTGCCGCCGTCGACGATCAACACCTCGCAACCGCGATCCCGCCAGCGCGAAAGGTGGTCCAGCAGCGCGGGCAGCCCCGGTGCCTCGTTGAGCAGCGGCACGATGATCGAGATCTTCATGACCGCTCCCGGCGCCATTGGTGGTAGCGCTCGACCCAGCGCAGCAGGCGCTGCGGGGCGTGGGCCTTTTTCCATTCGCCGGCGGCATACTTGTTGCCCTCGGCCCAGGTCGGGTAGGCGTGGACGGTGCCGAGTATCTTGTTCAGTCCCAAGCCATGCTTCATCGCCAGCACGAACTCGGCGAGCAGGTCGCCGGCGTGCTCGCCGACGATGGTGACACCGAGAATCCTGTCGCTGCCGGGCGGCGTCAGCACCTTGATCAGGCCACCGGTGGCACTTTCGGTCAGGGCCCGGTCCAGATCGTCGAGATCGAAGCGGGTGACTTCGTAGCGCACCTGTTGCTCGATCGCCTCCTGCTCGGTCAGGCCGACACTTGCGATCTCGGGATCGAGGAAGGTGGTGCGCGGTATCACCCGGTAGTCGACGGCGAAGCGCTTGAGGTTGCCGAACAGCGCGTTGACCGCCGCGTACCAGGCCTGATGTGCCGCGACATGGGTGAACTGGTAGGGCCCGGCGGCATCGCCGACGGTGTAGATATGGGGGTAGCGGGTCTCGAGAAACTCGTTGCAGGCGATGGTGCGGTCGGTGTCGATACCGAGGGTCTCCAGCCCGTAGCCGGTCAGCCGCGCGGCCCTGCCCGAGGCGACGATCATCCAGTCGAATTCGACGACTCGCTCCTCACCTTGATGGGAGACGACCAGCCGCTGCCCCTGCTCGTCACGCTCGCAGCGCACGGGGGTATGGCCGGTCAGCAGGTCGACGCCGGAACTGCACAACGCGGTCGCCGCCAGCGCCGACACCTCCGGATCCTCCTTCGGCAGCACCCGATCGCGGCGCTGCACCAGACTGACCTGCGACCCCAGGCGAGCAAACGCCTGTGCCAGCTCGCAGCCGATGGGGCCGCCGCCGAGCACCAGCAGCCGTTTCGGCACCTCGTCCAGTTCGGCAAAGCCCTCCCAGAGGGTGTCGCTGGTGACGTAATCGACCTGCTCGATCCCCGGCAACGCCGGCACCACCGGCGCCGCACCGGTGGCGAGCACGATGCTGCGTGCGCTCAGGCGTTGGCTGCCGCCTGAATCGAGCGCGATCTCGACCGTCCAGGGATCGACCAACTTGGCATAGCCCTGAATCACCTCGACGCCAAGCGCCGTATAGCGCTCGATGCTGTCGTGGGGTTCCACCGAGGCGATCACCTGCTGTACCCGCTGCATCACCTGCCTGAAGGAGAAGCGCGGCTGCGCCGCCTCCAGCCCAAGCCGCTCCGCTGTGCGCATCTCCTGCGCCAGCCGCGCACTGCGGATCAGCGTCTTGCTCGGCACGCAGCCGGTGTTGAGGCAGTCGCCGCCCATCCTGCCCGCCTCGATCAGTGTCACCTTCGCTTTCACCGCCGCCGCGATATAGGAGGTCACCAACCCGCCGGCACCGGCCCCGATCACGATCAGGTTGCGGTCGAAGCTTTTGGGCTTGGTCCAGTCGGCATAGACGCGGCGCCGCTGGACCATGCCTATCCCCTTGCGCGCCGCAAACGGAAACAGCCCCAACAGCGCGAAGGAGAGGATCAGGTCGGCCGAGAGGATGCCGGACAGGCTCTGCAACTGGCCGAGCTGGGTACCGGCATTGACGTAGACCAGGGTGCCGGCCAGCATCCCGACCTGCGACACCCAGTAGAAGGTGCCGACCCGGATCGGCGTCAGCCCCATCAGCAGGTTGATCAGGAAGAACGGGAACAGCGGCACCAGGCGCAGGGTAAACAGATAGAAGGCGCCGTCCTTCTCGATGCCGCGGTTGATCGCCTTGAGCCGCGCACCGAAACGGTTCTGCACCCAGTCATGCAGCAGATAGCGCGAGGCCAGGAACGCCAGCGTGGCGCCGAGGGTGCTGGCGAAGGAGATCAGCAGCACGCCCCAGAGCAGCCCGAACAGCGCGCCGCCGGCCAAGGTCATCACCGCCGCACCGGGCAGCGACAGCGCGGTCACCGCGACATAGAGCAGGAAGAAGGCGCCGGAGAGCAGCAGCGGCCGGCTATCGCGCCAGGCATGGAAGGTGTCGAGGCTCTCGCGCAGGGTGTCGAGGGTCAGCAGTCGATGACCACCGGCGAGGAAGAACGCGCCGATCAGCACCAGGATCAGCGCCAACAACATCAGTCTCGTCTTCACGCCGACAGATCCTCGGCCGCTAGATCCTCGGCCGATAGTCGCGTCTGCAGTATCTGCATCTCCACCCTCTCTGGCGGTCATCAAAGCGCGCCGCCGCAGCTCGAGCCCTGCCCGGCGGTGCAGCCGTAGCAGTGGTCCGCCACGCAGATCGGTTCGCCGTCGAGGTCGGACTTGAGCAGATCGCGCAGATGCGCCATCGCCCCGCCGCCCAGGGCAAGGCCCAACTGCTGGTTGAAATCGCAGTCGTGCAATCTGCCCTGCCAGTCCACGCTGATCAGCGAGCGACACATGACACTGCCCAGGTTGGATTCCAGATAGTTCGCCTTGAGCAGCGCCATGTAGGGCTCGAACTGCCCCTTGGAGATCAGCATGGAGCCGAAACGCTGAATCGGCATATTGGCCAGCGCGAACAGCTGGTTGAATACGATACCGAAGTGGTCGAACAGTTCGCGCTTGTAGTCCGCCTGGAGCTTGCCCTGATCCGGCGGCAGCGAAGGTCCCTGGGGGTTGTAGACCAGATTCAACTGCAGCCCCTCGGCGCTCTGGCCATAGCCCAGGGCGTTGAGCTTTCGCAGCGCCCTGACACTCTTGTCGAATACCCCCTTGCCGCGCTGCTTGTCCACGTTCTCCAACGAGTAGCAGGGCAAGGAGGCGACCACCTCCACCCCCTGCCGGGCCAGAAACTCGGCCAGCTCCTCCTGCCCCGGCTCGAACAGCACGGTCAGGTTGCAGCGGTCGATCACCCTGACACCAAGCTTGCGTGCGCCGACCACTAACCGCCTGAACTCCATATTCAGTTCGGGAGCACCGCCGGTCAGGTCCAGGGTCGAAATCTGCCGCCGGGCCAGCACCTCGATCACCAGGTCGATCAGTTCCGGGGTCATCATCTCGGTGCGATGCGGGCCGGCATTGACATGGCAGTGCACGCAGCGCTGATTGCACTTGTACCCCAGGTTTACCTGCAGGGTATCGGTACGGCCGCGGGCGATGGGCGGAAAATCGGTGGCCTCCAGCAACGGCAGGGTGGCATGCATGGTTCAGCTCCTTTACGGCATTTTCTGAGTCGTTGTGCCTGTTGGTCGTACGAAACCGCTACACCTTACACTGCCGGTGACATTCACGGAGCGATCAGTTCCTCCAGCGGCAATGATGAAGCCATCTGATCGATCGCTCGTGCGATCAGCGCGTGGTCCGCATCCGGCTCCAGATCGGCCGGGGCGCCACGGTTGCCGGTGGGCAAGGCCACCAACCTGCTCTGGTCGAACTTGAGCTCGAACTCGCCGCCGCAGTTGCGGCAGTATAGATGCTCGCCCGGCTGCTGCTCCTGCCGCACCACCAGGGTGGGGCCGCACATCGGGCACTCCCGCAGCGGGATCCCGTCGTCGCTGTGGCCCACCACACCATCCAGCCGCCCGGCCCGCCCCAGTTCGACAAAGGTGGCCGCGAGTTCGGCATCGAACTGCCTGCCCGCCTCCTGCTCGATGATCGACAGCGCCTTTTCGATCGGCATACCGGCGCGATAGGGGCGGTGGCTGGTCATGGCATCGAAGGCGTCGCAGATGGCAACGATACGGGCATCGATCGGGATCTCGTCGCCGCTGAGCCCGGCCGGATAACCGCGTCCGTCCGGGCGCTCATGGTGCTTGCCCACCGCATCGGCCGCCAGGTGCATCAGCGGATGCCCCGCCAGCATCCGCAGGCCGATGTCGGGGTGGGTCTTGATCACCGCGTACTCCTCGTCGCTCAGACCGCCGGGCTTGCGCAGAATCTCGTCCGGCACGCCGACCTTGCCCAGGTCGTGCAGAAAGCCGCCCAGACTCACACGCGCCGTCTCGGACGAGCCCAGGCCCGCTGCATCGGCCAGCATCCAGGCCAGACGACCCACGCGCCAGAGATGCCCGCCGGTGTAGGGGTCTCGTGCTTCGACGAACCAGGCCATCGCCAGCAAACTATGCATCAGCTTGGCGGCAGGAGAATCGGTCCGGTTCAATGGCTGTTTCTTTTTACGGTGAAAGATCATCGTCTACTCCTTGATCAACTCTGAACGGGTGTAATTGAATCGGTTTATAAAGCGGCGGTCGATGCGCTCCTTATCCAGCACGAACAGATGGCCGCGCTCGCCGCCGACCAGCAACACCCGTTTATCGAGATTCTCCACCGGATTTGCCACTCCTCTCCTACGCCCTGTTGTGCCCTCACAGGTGTGTCGCCGTAAGAGATCATTCCTTACAGAGTAGGTGAAGTTTTCGACCCGGGTGTAAGCAGGCGCTTGTTCGTGCGACTCTATAGCCATAGCCAATAACCGGGAGTAACGCGATGCAGACAGCCGAGATCGGTATCATCGGCGGTAGTGGTCTTTACCGCATGGACGCACTGGAACAGATCGAGGAGATCAGGCTCGACACCCCCTGGGGGCCGCCGTCGGATCCGATCGTTACCGGCCGCGTCGACGGCGTGTCCGTCGCCTTTCTGGCCCGGCATGGCCGCGACCACTCGCTGCTGCCCGGCGAGGTGCCCTACCGCGCCAATATCTACGCCATGAAACAGCTCGGCGTGCGCTATCTGCTCTCCTTCTCCGCCGTCGGCTCGCTGAAGGAGGAGATGGCACCGCTGGATATGGTGCTGCCGGATCAGTACATCGACATGACCCGACAACGCCCCGGCACCTTCTTCGGCGACGGCGTGGTCGCGCACGTATCGCTGGCACAACCGACCTGCGACCAGCTGCGCGACCTGCTGGCCGAGGCGGTCGAGGCGCTGCCGGAGACGGACAGGGTACGCCTGCATCGCGGCGGCACCTATCTATGCATGGAGGGACCGCAGTTCTCCACCCTGGCCGAGTCCAACCTCTACCGCTCCTTCGGCGCAAGCGTGATCGGCATGACCAACATGCCGGAGGCGCGCCTGGCGCGCGAGGCGCAGATCGCCTACGCGTCGCTGGCGATGGTCACCGACTACGACTGCTGGCACCCGAAGGAGGCGCACGTAACCGCCGAACTGGCGATCCGCAACCTGATGCAGAACGCCGGTCGAGCGCAACTGATCGCACGCCACGCCCTCGGCCTGATCGCCCGACACAAACCCGAATCGGCTGCGCACAGCGCTCTCAAACAGGGCCTGGTCACGCCGTTGGAGCGGATCGACGGAGAGCGGCGCCGACAGGTGGAGTTGCTGCTGGGGTGAAGGCTACGCTCAGGCCACCTCGATCCGGTCGGGGTCGGCCTTGAGCGCAAAGCTGGATCGAAAGGGGTAACCAGATGAGCACCGATAGACTTGAAGCCCGTTCAAGCTGTTGCGCTCACCCGGCTGCTCGTTCCACCATTGCCGTACCTTGAATGACTCGCGCGACGCTGCATATCAAGAAGGCCCAACTCTTTCGGTTTCATGCCGGATACGAGATGCCAGCGATCCGCAAATGGATCTCTGTTTTTGCGCGGGCGACGGTCGTTTACATAAAAAGTCCACTCGCTATTGGCCGGCAACTGCGCGAGTCTCATACGCGCAACCTCAAGCTGATGCTTCAACCGCCTTTTTTGATCTGATGGAACAAGATGATTAGAGGCCAGATAGTCCACAACATACGCCGCTTTAGAGATCGCTTCAGGATTACCCAAACGATCCAATGCGGGTACAAAGCGGTGAAACCAGACTAATTCAGCAACCTGACACAGGTCTGCCCTGGCGCTCTCCAACGAGTCCAATGGCTTCGAAAACACCTGTTCAAAGTAAAGCTGATACTGACTGTTCATCACCCATACCTACCTAGAAACCCTGCTCCCGGAGCAGGTCAACCATGTAGCGCACGTTACCCTCTAACCTGGACCGATGACCGACGGCATAAGAGGCAACCTCCATGCCGACCTCGTACAACTGTTCTGAGTTGATCCGACCGGCCCTCGCTAAAGCCACAATATCATCCTGGTCTCCTTCGACCAACCTATCCAATTTATGAACGGCCAAGTGTATTGGAGAAACCAGGTAAACATGCAACAGAGCCTCCGGAGCTTCTACCAGCGGTATAGCACAATCCTGATAGTCTTCCGCCAGCATCCCGGAAATACCGGTCGTAAAATTTGAATCCATGCTGACTGACTGTTCGTCGCCATTCTCATCTATGTAAATGACGATGATTTCCTCAAGCTCGAGCTTTTCGGTTGCTTGAAGTTCAGCATCGATATCGCTGGACCCTCTGGCATTCGTGTAGATATGCAACGCTGCCCCACCGAATATGTAGGCCTTACACGACCCTGGAGAGGCGTTTTTGATATTGAAAGATACTTCTTCGGACAGCTCCTCGAACGCTTGCAGAATCGCTTTACCCAAAGGGGTATGCAGGTACAAATCCTCCATGGATTGAGCGCCTCGCCTCATGAAAATTGAAATTTTCCACTCCTGATCTTCCAAGAGTGTATAAAGCCTCGGTCGATATGGCTATCCGATATACTTATGCAAGCCTCTGATTCAATATGGAACCATGTCTACAACCTCCAGCCCATCCCCCATCGGCGCAGCACTGAGCGATCCGCTCTACTACCTGCGCAACTTCCGCACCCTGGTGGAGTGGGTCCGGGCACACCACGGCGACCTGCTGGACGAGACTGAGCGGGCCCGGATCGCCGAGTTGCTCGAACTGCCGCAGGCCGCGCAGGCGCTGCTGGTGCGCATGCTGATGCGCCGTGGCGAGGCGTTTCGGCTGAGTCGACTGCGCTACGAAGAGATCGGCTCCATCCCCGATGCCCTGAGCCCGCTGCTCGAGCAGGGCTGGATCGAATCAGACCCGCTGCTGGATATCGATACCCTGGGTCGCCTGCTGACCCGCATCGAGTTGATCGAGACGCTGGATCCCCGCCTGGCCGCTTTCCCGCCGTCGACGTCCAAGGCCGACCTGCTCGAACGCTTGGCCGGTCTGTGCGGCGCGGAGCAACGGACGCTGAACGAGTGGGCTCCGACCCTGGATGACCAGGTGGTGCAACTGTGCTGCGGCGAGCTGTTCACCCGCCTGCAACTGATGTTCTTCGGCAACCTGAGTCAGGATCTCAGCGCGTTCGTGCTCACGGAGCTGGGCTATCACCGCTTCGAGCCGGTCCCCTTCTCTCCCGAATCCCGTGCCTTCGCCACGCGGCAGGAGGTGGACAGCTATCTGCGGCTGCACGGTGCGCGCGAAGCGCTGGCGGCGGGTCAACCGATCGCCGAGATCCAGGCACTGGTGCCGGATACGCCGTTGGACAACGCCTGGCTGGAGCGACGCCGCGGACGCTTGCTGTTCGAGCTTGCTCGCCACGCCGAACGCAACGGCGGGTATGACGAGGCGCTGCTGCTCTACGGCCGGGCCAACCATCCCGAGGCCCGGCAGCGGCAGTTTCGTGTGCTAGAGCTGAACCGTCCCGACCGGCGCAGCTACGATGCGTTACTCGACGCCATCGCCCGGAGCGAACGCCCCGGCGAGCGCGAGGCACTGTCGAGAATAGAGAGACGGCTGAGCCGCAAGCTGGGGCTGAAGCCGCAGACGGCGCTCGGCCGACCCAAGCTGCCGCAGTTCGAATTGACGCTGCCGGGACCGGCCGCGGTGGAACTCAGCGTCGCCCGACACCTGAACCGCGACGATGCACCGGTCTACTACGTGGAGAACGGGCTGCTCAACGGACTGTTCGCGCTGCTCTGTTGGCCCGCGCTGTATGCCGCCCTGCCCGGCGCCTTTTTCCACCCTTTCCAGGCGGCCCCTGCCGATCTCGGCAACGCCGACTTCGTCCACCGCCGACAGCCGCTCTTTGCGCGCGCGCTCGAAACGCTTCAAACCTCCGAATACAGGCGGATCATTCTCGAACGCCACCGTGAAAAGGCGGGAATCACCTGCCCCTTCATCGACTGGCGGCTGCTCACCGACGAGTTGATCTCGACCGCCCTGCACTGCATCCCGGCACAGGATCTGGACGCCATGATCCGGCGTCTGCTGGAGGATATCCCCGCGCACCGCTCCGGCCTGCCCGATCTGATCCAGTTTTTCCCGGATGCAGCAACATCGGAGGGACGGCCGAGCTATCGACTGATCGAGGTGAAAGGGCCCGGAGACCGGGTGCAGGATCACCAACGGCGCTGGCTTGAATACCTGCATCGAAAGGGGATAGAGGTCGGAGTCTGTTATCTGAACTGGTACGAAGGCTGAACCGGTATAAAGAGGAAGATGGATCAGGGTAGGGTTCAGCCGATCAACGACTTCACCGCATCGATCAGTTGATCGTTGTTGAACGGTTTGCCGAGCACCAGATCGGCCCCGTTCTCTTTCGCCCGCTGCAGCTCGCTGTCGCCCAGCGCGGAGATCACCGCGACCCGCGTATGCGCCACCTCCGGCGTCTTGCGGATAAAGTCGAGCACTTCGAACCCGTCCATGCCGGGCATGCTCAGATCAAGGGTCACCAACGCGGGCTGCTCCTGCAGCAACTTGGTGCCGCCCTGAAAGCCATCGTTGGCCACGCTGACCTCATAACCCTCGGCGCGCAGAATCCGGCGGATCACCCGGGCGATGGCGGGTTCGTCGTCGATGACCAGCACCCGGCGGTTACCCTCGCCGGCCAGTTCCGGTGGAATCGGCATGCCGTTTTCGTTGAGGAAGGTGATGAAATCCTCCACCGTCACCCGGTTGTTGCCCCGCCCCGGCAGCTTGAAGCCCTTGAGCGCACCGCGATCGATCCAGCGAATCACCGTTCGCAGGTTCACATCACACAACTTGGCTATTTCACCGGTGGTGAGTGTCTTCATCGTCACAAAGTCCAAAGTGCTACTCTGGTGAGTTATAACATAATCTGCAGTTAATGCAATTATGACATTTATGACACCCCCTTCGACCCCGCTTCCGACCCAAATCCTGGCCCGAGCCGCACGCCTGATCGGCAACGCCCTTGATCGGTCGACGTTCTCGACGCCTGGATACCCTCTACGACCACCAAACGCTCCGCTCTTTGCTAGTCTTACTGCAGAGTGGTGAATAGGAGACAAACCATGATCTGCGTAGCCTGGATAATCGCCCTGGTGGGGATGTGCGTAGAACTGGCCGGCATGCTCGGCCTCGGCTGGAGCTGGACCCTGACCGGAGCGGTGCTCACGATCCTCGGTGGCGTGCTTTGGGGACTGTTTCCGCCCAAATCGGCGAAATAACCCGATCGGTCGCGGAGGGCGCACCGGCGATATCCTGCCCGCCCGGATCGCCCCGGCTTTCCTGCATATACAATCCCCTTCCGCCGCACAGGTCGCCGCTGCCTGCCGGTATCGGCCGGGCGGCGTTATCCCCCGTATTTTCAGTCTCCGGCGCAAAAGCCCTATCCATTGAGACCCTAGAAGCAGATATATACAATCGACAGATCACAACGCTATCGGATCGAGGGATCGGGTGAACGGCAAGCCTCGCTATCAGCAGATAAAAAGCTACATACTCGACGGTATCAAGCAGCAGCGATATACCCCCGGCAGCCGCATCCCGACCGAACATCAGTTGGCCGAACAGTTCGGCGTCAGCCGGATGACGGTGAACAAGGCGATTCGCGATCTGGTGCAGGAGAACCGGCTGGTGCGCTATCCGGGCATCGGCACCTTCATCGCCGACGCCAAGGCGGAGTCGCCGTTGGCGGAGATCCGCAATATCGCCGAGGAGGTGCGCCAACGCGGGCACCGCTACAGCTGCCGGGTGATCAAGCTCGAAGCCACCGCCGCCAACGAGACGGTGGCGATGCAGATGGGAATGCCGATCGGCACCCAGGTTTTCCACTCGGTGATCCTGCACTTGGAGGATGAGCTGCCGATCCAGTTGGAGGATCGTTTCGTGTCCGCCGCGCTGGTACCGGGCTATATCGAGCAGGACTTCACCCTGGCCACGCCCAACGAATACCTGTCGAAAACCTGCCCGATCTCCAGCATCGAGCATATCGTCGAAGCGGTACTGCCGGACAGCCGTTCACGGGAGCTGCTGGAGATCGACGCAAACACCCCCTGTATCCAGGTCGGGCGGCGCACCTGGTCCGACGGTCGGCTGATCAGCTTCGCCTGCCTGACCCATCCGGGTCCGCGCTACAAGCTCCGTTCCATCACCACGCTGACGCACTGAACGCGCAGGTCGCCCCGCGCGTTCACGACCATCGGACTCAGTCCGACAGGCCGGGCAAGAGTCGGTCCGGCATGTAGGGGTTGAGTACCCCGCACTGAATCAGCTGTTTGGCCTTTTCGATATCGGGCGCGAAGTAACGGTCCCTGTCGTAGAACGGCACCACCGAGCGCAGCTCGGCCTTGCACGCTTCGATCGGCTCGGAAGCCTTCAGCGGTGCGCGGAAATCCAGCCCCTGGCAACCGGCCAACAGCTCCACCGCCAGCACCCCGGCGGTGTTGTCGGCCATGTCACGCAGTCGACGTGCGGCAAAGGTCGCCATCGACACATGGTCCTCCTGATTGGCGGAGGTGGGCATGCTGTCCACCGAGGCCGGGTGCGCCAGCGTCTTGTTCTCCGATGCCAGTGCCGCCGCCGTGACCTGGGCGATCATGAAGCCGGAGTTGACGCCGCCGTTGTCGACCAGAAACGGCGGCAGCTTGCTCAGGTTGGAGTCGATCAGCAGCGCCATGCGCCGCTCCGACAGCGCGCCGATCTCGGCGATCGCCAACGCCAGGTTGTCCGCCACCATCGCCACCGGTTCGGCGTGGAAGTTGCCGCCGGAGATGAAGTCGTTGTCCTCGGCGAACACCAGCGGGTTGTCCGATACCGCATTGGCCTCGACCAGCAGCACCTCGGCGGCCTGACGGATCTGCTGCAGGCAGGCGCCCATCACCTGCGGCTGGCAGCGCAGCGAGTAGGGGTCCTGCACCTTCTCGCAACCGGCATGGGAATCGCCGATCTCGGAGCGCTCGCCCAACAGATGCCGGTAGGCGGCCGCGGCATCGATCTGACCCTTCTGACCGCGCACGGCATGGACACGGGCGTCGAACGGACGCCGACTGCCAAGCGCAGCTTCCACCGAGATCGAACCGGCCACGGTTGCCGCGGCATAGAGATCTTCGGCGGCGAACAGCCCCTGCAGCGCGAATGCGGTGGAGGCCTGGGTACCGTTGAGCAGCGCCAATCCCTCCTTCGGCGCCAGCGTGATCGGCTCGAGACCGGCGATGCGCAGCCCCTCGGCGCCGGACAGCCGTTCGCCCCGGTAGATCACCTCGCCTTCGCCAAGCAGTACCGTGCTCATATGCGCCAGCGGCGCCAGGTCGCCGGAGGCGCCGACAGAGCCCTTCTCCGGTACGCAGGGGTAGACCTCGGCGTTGACCAGCTGGATCAGCGCCTCGATCACCGACAGGCGGATACCGGAATAGCCGCGTGCCAGCGAGTTGATCTTCAGCACCATCATCAGGCGAACCGTCGCCTCGCTCATCGACGCGCCGATACCGGCGGCGTGCGACAGCACGATACTGCGCTGCAGCAGCTCCAGGTCCTCGGGGGCGATACGGGTGTTGGCGAGCAGGCCGAAACCGGTGTTGATGCCATAGACAACACGGTTCTCGTCGATGACGCGCTTTACCGCCGCACTACTGGCGTGGATCGCCGCGTGACTGGCCGGATCGAGTTCGAGCGCCGGCGATGCATCGTTGACCCGGCGCAGTTGCGCCAGCGTCAGTTCACCGGGACGGATAGTCAGTGTTGTCATCATTTGCCCTCCAGCATCGGCAGGTCGAGCCCCTGCTCTCTCGCACAGTCGATCGCGATATCGTACCCAGCATCGGCATGGCGCATGACGCCGGTCCCCGGATCGTTCCACAACACCCGCCCCAAACGCTTGGCCGCCGCATCGCTGCCGTCGGCAACGATCACGACGCCGGCATGCTGGCTGAAGCCCATGCCGACGCCACCGCCGTGGTGGATCGATACCCAGGTGGCACCGCCGGCGGTATTGAGCAGCGCGTTCAGCAGCGGCCAGTCGGAGATCGCATCCGAGCCATCCTGCATCGCTTCGGTTTCGCGGTTGGGGCTGGCCACCGAGCCGGAATCCAGGTGGTCGCGACCGATCACCACCGGCGCCTTCAACTCACCGCTCTTCACCATCTCGTTGAACGCCAGCGCCAGACGGGCGCGGTCCTTCAGGCCGACCCAGCAGATACGTGCCGGCAGCCCCTGAAAGGCGATCCGCTCGCGCGCCATATCCAGCCAGTTGTGCAGGTGCGGATCGTCCGGGATCAACTCCTTCACCTTCCGGTCGGTCCTGTAGATATCCTCCGGATCGCCGGACAGCGCCACCCAGCGGAACGGCCCTATCCCCTCGCAGAACAGCGGGCGGATATAGGCGGGCACGAAGCCGGGGAAGTCGAACGCGTTCTTTACGCCCTTGTCGAACGCCATCTGGCGGATGTTGTTGCCGTAGTCCGTGACCGCGGCGCCGCGCTGCTGCAGTTCCAGCATGGCACGGACGTGAATCGCCATCGATTCCTTGGCGGCATCGACCACGGCCGCTTCATCCTTTTTGCGCATCTCGGCGGCGTACTCCAGGCTCCAGCCCTTGGGCAGGTAGCCGTTCAACGGGTCGTGGGCGCTGGTCTGGTCGGTGACCACATCCGGCAGGATGCCGCGCGCGACGATCTCCGGCACGATATCGGCACAGTTGCCGAGCAGACCGACGGAGACCGCTTCGCCACGCGCCCTGGCGGATTCGATGATCTCCAGCGCTTCATCCAGGCTGCGCGCCTTGTGATCGACGTAGCGGGTGCGCAGACGGAAGTCGATGCGGCTCTCGTCGCACTCCACGGCGATACAGGAGTAACCGGCCAGGGTGGCCGCCAGCGGCTGAGCGCCGCCCATGCCGCCAAGACCGCCGGTCAGGATCCAGCGCCCCTTCGCCTCGCCGCCGAAATGCCTCTTCGCCATCGCGGCAAAGGTCTCGTAGGTGCCCTGCACGATCCCCTGCGAACCGATATAGACCCAGGAGCCGGCCGTCATCTGGCCGTACATCATCAGACCCCTCTTATCCAACTCGTTGAACTGCTCCCAGGTCGCCCAGTGCGGCACCAGGTTGGAGTTGGCGATCAGCACCCGCGGCGCATCGGGGTGGGTCTTGAACACGCCCACCGGCTTGCCGGACTGGATCAGCAGCGACTCGTCATCCTCAAGGCGCTTGAGCACCTCGACGATCCTGTCGAAGCAGGCCCAGTCGCGCGCCGCGCGGCCGATGCCGCCGTACACCACCAGATCCTCCGGGCGCTCGGCCACATCCGGGTGCAGGTTGTTCATCAGCATGCGCATCGCCGCTTCGGTCAGCCAGCTCTTGCAGGTTTTCTCGGAGCCGGTCGGCGCCTTGATGACGCGGCTGGGGTCGTGACGATTGTCGTTCATGGTTACAGGCCTCACTTGAGAATAAAGTGGATCAGACGCGCCGCCGCGCGTGCGGTCCAGTTGTCGATATCGAAGGTCGGGTTGTATTCGGCAATATCGGCGATCTTCAGCTTGCCGCTGTGTCGAATCAGGTCGATCAGCGGTTCCAGAATCTCCAAACCAACACCTCGGGCCGCCGGCGCACTGACGCCGGGGGCAACGCCGGCGGGCAGCACGTCCAGGTCGATGGTCAGGTAGAGCAGGTCGCAGGTTTCGATGAACCGCTGGAGTTGAGCGATCGTCTCCTCCAACTGCAGCAGCCCCATCTCGGTATCCCGCCGGTAGCTGACGCCCAGCTCGTCGGCGCGCCGGAACAGCGCCGCCGTATTGGACACTTCACTGACACCCAGGCAGCAGTAGCGAAACTCCTGCCCGTGCGCCCGGCACTGCCTGGCGATCTGATAGAAGGGTGTGCCGGAACTGGCGCCGTTGCCGTCGGGGCGCAGATCGAAGTGAGCGTCGAAATTGACGATGCCGATGCGCGGACGCTCGCCTTTGGCCTCGAAGTGTCGGAACAGACCGAGCCAGGTGCCGAATGCCATCTCGTGGCCGCCGCCGAGCACCAAAGGAAAATGCCCACCGGATAGACAGTGCTGCACCCGATCGGCAAGCGTCTGGTGCGCCGCCTCGAGCTGCTGCCCTTCGCACTCCACGTTGCCGGCATCGTAGGCAGCCCGTTCCGGCGCCCAGGGCAGGTTTGCCAACGCACGGCGCAGGCGATCCGGTGCTTGCGCCGCCCCGACACGCCCCTGGTTGCGGCGTACGCCCTCGTCGCTGCAGAAGCCGATCAATGCCGGCCCCGACTGGACCTGTACGCCTGTCGGATCCGTAGCCAGCGGCTTGATCACCTGATGCAGGCGGGTCGCCAGGTCGGCCGGTTCGTCGGCATCGACGCGACCGCTCCAGATCTCGTTGAAGTTCTGTTCAGACATTCCTCACCTCTTTACCGACAATGCGTCCACCGATAATGCGCTGCTTGATCGGATTGACGCCGAACTGGTAGGCCAGCTCGGCCGGATGCTCGATATCCCAGAGCACCATATCCGCGTGCATCCCCACCTTGATCTGGCCAAGCTCACGGCCCTGCCCCAACGCCCGCGCAGCATGTCGGGTCACGCCCGCCAGCGCCTCCTCCGGCGTCAGCCGGAACAGCGTGCAGGCCATGTTCATCGCCAGGCGCAGCGAGGCCAGCGGCGACGAACCCGGATTCAGGTCTGTGGCCACCGCCATCGGCACCCGGTGTCGACGCAGCAGGTCGATCGGCGGCACACGGGTCTCGTGCAGAAAATAGAAGGCGCCGGGCAGCAGGGTCGCGACGGTCCCGGCCTGCGCCATCGCCTCGATACCCGCTTCGTCCAGCCACTCCAGATGATCGACCGACCAGGCACCGTAGCGGGCCGCCAACTCGGCACCGTGCTGATTCGACAGCTGCTCGACATGGGCACGGATACCGAGGCCATGCGCCTGTGCGGCCTGGAACACACGCTCGCACTGGGCCGGTGAAAAGGCGATGGTCTCGCAGAACACGTCGACCGCATCGGCCAGCCCTTCGGCCACCGCGGCCGGAATGATCTCGTCGCAGACCCGGTCGATATAGGCGTCGGGCTCGCCTTCGAACTCGGGCGGCAACGCATGGGCCGCGAGCAGCGAAGTGGAGACCCGCACCGGATAGCGTTCACCCAGCGCACGCGCGGCGCGCAACATATTCAGTTCGGACTCGAGATCGAGACCGTAGCCGGACTTGATCTCGACACCGGTGACCCCCTCACGCAGCAGCGCCTCAAGACGCGGCCTGGCCAACTCCACCAACTCCTCGACACCGGCGGCACGGGTCGCCTTGACCGTGGACAGGATGCCGCCTCCCTGCCGTGCGATCTCCTCGTAACCGACACCCTGCAGACGCAGCTCGAACTCACGGGCACGGTTGCCCGCAAAAACCAGATGGGTGTGGGCATCGATCAGCCCCGGCGTCAGCCAGCCGCCCTCACCGTCGATCACTTCGGTCGACGAGGGCAGGATGGCGATATCCTCCATCGGTGCAACGGCGACAATGCGCCCGTCACGCACACCGACAGCGCAATCGATACGAGCGCCGTAGGGCTCGCCGACGTCTGCATCCAGCGTTGCCAGATTCACGTTGGTCCAGATCCGCTCCGGCCTGTTGCTCATTACCGGACTCTCCAATTAAATGTATATACATATGTATATCACATGAATTGAAGAGTGCAAGAAATGCCGATGAAATTTACTCCTGTCGCGCCGCCGGCCCCGCCTTTCATCGCCTTGATACCTTCAGCAACCTCCCCGCCAACATCGGCTTTATCTGCTTCAGAGCGGGAGGGATACGAAAGATCATCGGGGCGATCAAGGCGTTGACGCGAAAACCTGTCATCGAGTAGACGAGATTGCTGTCACCGAAGGGATAAATGTATATACATTTATGCAGTATCAGGCGGATGTAGCGACGCTGCAGTTCAGACGGATCGGCAACGATAGGACACAAACAAAAACAGCCGCTCGGGAGTACATTGCGGATACCGCCGATCGTATGGCGCTGCGAAGGAGGCCGTCTGCAGCCAAAGCCGGTAAACAGGATGCCCAGCATCATCGGGTCATCAGGGAAGGGCTGTTGCTGGGCTGGTCACTGGAATACGTAGCTTAACGTATTGCGGTAATAGCCCATGGAAAACCACCGCCGGAAGACTCCTGAAGTTTCAGGAGACCCTGGCGTTTCACCAGCTTCAACTGATGAATTTCATGTCTGCTTTCCGCCTACTCTTCGCATCGCGGTAGAAGTTCTCATGGGAACCGATATTCAGCAGATGGAGCGTTAGCTTTTCCTCCTGCCAGTTGTACCCCAATAGAACCTGTTGGCCGTTGAGGCTAAACTTGTGAACTCTGAGATAGCTCAAATTCCCCCGTTTCTGTTCCCCAACCTCGGGGTTGTCGATGATCAGATCGATCTCATCTTCAACCACCTTGAGTGCACTCTCTGGCAGCTTACCTACGGCCTTGCTGAACCTCGAGCTCAGATAGACCTCAATCTCAGTCCCGCTTTGTTCTCCGGACATACTTGGTTACCTTACCAGCAGCCACCTCCTCCCGAGCGAGCAGTGCGTCTTGGATAAAGCTGTAGGGCAGATCCGGATTATCCTCGACAATCTGGCCGATCTTCGCCCAATGCTCTATCTGCTTCGGCACCGTCCGGTGAGAGGCGGTGGAGTGAATTTTCACGTCTTCAACAAAGTCATCGTCAAGACGAACGCTAATAGCCATGGTGTCTCCTCCGCACGCCCCAGGTCATTGTGTATGGCGGGCCTGTCGTAGCCTTGACCTGAAGGCGACCTGTTTATGATCTGCCAAATTCAGGAGCTCTATCGATCAGGTCCGTAGTTCGGTCTGATTTAAGCGGGAATGTATCTACTCAAAGGGACGCTAAATTATTTTGCGACAATTTGTCGCAAAGAGCAACACTCCGCAAGCACTCCAACTGAGCGTTTCCCGGAACCGGTATAAGTATTAAGGATACTCTTGGCACCGGGCAGCGATGTCCTGCGTCCACTGCAAAGCCGCCGGCAATCGATGCCTTAATCTCAGAATTCACTTTTCCGAGAGCAATCAAAAGCGAGAGACAACACCCGCTTCCTCAATTTGAGGAACCGCCCAGTAAGCACGGATACAGGCCTATTCCTGCTGATTGTAGCTGGAGCGAATCGTTAGGAAAACGATGGGAAAACTTTAGGAAAAGCACAAACAAAAACAGCGGGCCGCTTTCGCTAACCCGCTGTTTCTGTTCGAGAATCTGGTAGGACTAACTGGACTCGAACCAGCGACCCCCACCATGTCAAGGTGGTGCTCTAACCAACTGAGCTATAGTCCTGAAACGTGGTGCGTATTATATATAAGACCGCCGCTTACGCAAGCGCTTTTTTCAATTTTTTCCTATTTCTTTTCAATACGTTAGTTCATTTTTTAATCAACCCTGCGCTCAGGAGATCTGAACCAGGTTGTGCTCGATCGCATAGCGCACCAGACCCGCCGCGGTCTGGATATTGAGTTTCGACTTGATGTTCTGGCGGTGGGTCTCGACGGTGCGCACCGAGATATCCAGCTCGCGTGCAATCTCCTTGTTGTTGCGGCCGCCGGCCAACAACTTCAGCACCATCAGTTCACGTCGGGTCAGGACACCGCTGTCCTGGGAAGCCGCGGCGGGCTCGTCGAAGCGGCTGAACAGGGTCTGCGAGGCACCGGAGCTGAAATAGGTCCCGCCCTGATGCACGGTCTCGATCGCCTTGACCATCTCCTCCGACGAGACGTCCTTGAGGATATAGCCGGCCGCGCCGGACTGGATCAGTTGCAGGATATATTCGCGGTTATCGTGCATGCTCAATATCAGCACCCGCACTTCTGGGCAGATCTCGCGGAGCGTGCGCGTTGCCTCGAAACCGTTCATCACCGGCATCGACACATCCATCAATATCACGTCCGGATGAAGTGCCTGAGCCTTGTCCACCGCCTGTTGGCCGTTGCAGGCTTCGCCCACCACGCTGATGCCGGGCTCCTCCTCCAGACGCGCACGGATACCATCCAGCACCAGTGGATGATCGTCAACCAACACCACTTTTATCGGGGCGTTACTCATCTTGCCTCCTATGCCTGTGCCGCCTTGACCGGCAACCGCACCCGGATACGGGTGCCCTCGCCCACGCCGGAATCGAGCCTGTACTCGCCGCCGAGCAACTCCACGCGTTCACGCATGTTGCGCAGCCCAATACCCGATGGCTGCTTGTTCGACTCCGGGTCAAAGCCCCGGCCATTATCGCGCAGATCGAGCCTGACGCCACTGCGCCGATGGTCTAGCCGGAGCACCAGTTCGCCGGCATCGGCGTGACGCTCCACGTTGGTCAGCGCCTCCTGCACCAGGCGATAGAGGGTCATCTCGATATCCTCGGGCAGACGTGCGTCGGGCAGGGAGATCTCGTGCTTGATCCGTATCCCGGTGCGTTCGGAGAACTGCTCGAGCAGATTGCCCAGTGCCGACGCCAACCCCAGGTCGTCAAGGATGCTGGGACGCAGATCGTGCGAGATCCGCCGAACCTCCTGAATCGCGTCATTCAATACCTGGCGCCCGGCGTTGAGATCCTCGAGCCCCTTGCTGTCGCCGGACGCCAGGCGGCGCTGCGCCAGCTCGATACGGTACAGTACCGACACCATCAGTTGGTTGATGCCGTCATGAAGCTCGCGGGAGAAACGGCGGCGCTCGCTGACATGGAAAAGGATCGAACGCTGTGCCAGCGTACGCAGACGCACATCGGCCATGCGACTCTCATGCAGGTTGATCGCCACCCCCACCAGCACGATGACCAGCATGGTACCGAGCACGATGACACTGACGGTGAAGGCGTTTTCGCGGATATTGCGGTTGACCTCGCTGCGGATCTTGTTGACCTCCGCACTGATGTCGTCGATATAGAGCCCGGTGCCCATCATCCAGCCCCACTCGGGGATACGCACCACGTAGCTGATCTTCTCCTCGATCTCCTCGCGCGAGGGCTTCTGCCAGTGGTAGCGCCGATAGCCGCCCCCCTCCATCGCCGCGTTCATCAGTTCGCGAATGACATACACGCCGTTGCGGTCCTGTATATCGATCAGGTTCTGCCCTACCAGTTCGGGTTGTATCGGGTGCACCAGGTTGACCCCGTCGGCATCGTAGGCAAAGAAGTAGCCATCCTCGCCGAAGGTCATATCGTGCAGGATCCGCTTCACGTCGTCCTGAGCCTGCTCCTGATTATCGCCGGACTCCGCGATCACGCGACGAATCAGCGTCTGCGCGATATCGACGTAGTGGCGCAGCTCGCGCCGCTTCGACTCCAGCAGGCTCTGCTCGAATATCTCGATCTCCTGCTCCGACAGCAGACGTGCGCCCTTGCTGCCCAGCCAGGTAGTAAAGGAGGTCACCAGCACCATCGGCAGGATCGCCAGCAGCATTATTTTTATTTTTAGTGTCATGAGGGTAGATAGTTCTCGGTATCGTACATCCTGTACATAACGAAGAAGCCGGCTGTGGTTGCCCACACCCGGCTTCTCCCTGCCCGTGCAAGACCTTGTTTATACCAGACCGTACCAGCTCGGCAACACCATGATCGAAATAACGATCAGGATCTGGATCAGGATAAACGGCATCACCCCCTTATAGATATCCATCGTCGTGACCTCTCGCGGCGCCACCCCCTTGAGGTAGAACAGCGAGAAGCCGAACGGCGGGGTCAGGAAGCTGGTCTGCAGGTTCATCGCGATCAGGATCGCGAACCAGAGCGGCGCGATGCCGAGCAGGTCCGCCACCGGCGCCAGAATCGGTACGATGATGAAGGCGATCTCGACGAAGTCGATGAAAAAGCCGAGGACCAGGATCGCGATCATCGACAGGATCAGGAAGCCGGTCGCTCCGCCGGGCAGGTCGGACAACACCTCTTCCACGATGTAGTCGCCGCCGGTGTAGCTGAACGCCATGGAGAAGGCGGTCGCCCCGAGCAGGATGGCAAACACCATCGCCGTCACCTTGACGGTTTCGATCGACGCCTCCATCACCATCTTGACGCTGAACTGGCGATAGAGAATCGCCAGTATGATGGCGCCGACACCGCCCAGCGCAGCCGACTCGGTCGGGGTGGCGATACCGGCAAAGATCGAGCCCAGCACGACCAGCACCAGCGCCAACGGCGGCACGATCGAGGCGATCGCCTTGATGTAGAACTGCTTGCGGTTCAGTGACTCGTCGCGCGGTATCGTCGGCGCCATCTCCGGCTTGGCCCAGGCGATCACCAGGATGTAGAGCAGATAGGCGCCGACCAACACCGCACCCGGTATAACGGCTGCCTTGAACAGGTCGCCGACCGGGATACCCAACACGTCGCCCAGTATGATCAGGATGATCGACGGCGGGATGATCTGCCCCAGGGTGCCGGACGCGCAGATAGTGCCGCAGGCCAGGCGCTTGTCGTAGTTGTACTTCATCATCACCGGCAGCGAGATCAGCCCCATCGCGACGACGGAAGCGCCGACCACGCCGGTGGAGGCGGCCAGCAGCGCGCCCACGAGCACGGTGGAGATCGCCAGCCCGCCACGGACACCGCCGAACAGCTGCCCCATCGCTTCGAGCAGTTGCTCGGCCAGACGGGTGCGCTGCAGCACGATGCCCATAAAGATGAACAGCGGAACCGCCATCAGCGTCACGTTCTCCATGATGCTCTGGATGCGGAACGGCATGAACGCGAACATATCGGGACCTTCGGCAAACACGCCGAAGATCAGTGCCACACCACCGAAGGTGTAGGCCACAGGAAAGCCGACCAGCAACATCAGCAGGGCGGCGAAAAACATGATAATACCGATCATTGTCTGAACCCCGTCTGGTTAATGCTGAACCGGCGTGTAGTCATCATCCTGATGGCGTCCCGCCAGGATGTTGATCGAACGCAGTGCCAGACCTATGCCGCTGATGAAGTTGAAGAACATCGCGAACGGGATCACCGACTTGATGATCCAGCGGTAGGGCAAGCCACCGGGATCACCCGAGCCTTCACCGAGCTGGAAGGACTCGCGCGCGAAGTCGACGCCGTACCAGGCGACCAGCAGGCAGAAAGGGATCAGCAACACCAGGGTACAGATCAGATCGATCCAGGCCTTCTTGCGCAGAGCGAGGCCTTCATAGATCACGTCGACCCGCACATGCCCACCGGCACGCAGGGTAAAGGGGATGCCGAGCATGAACATGGCGGCAAACAGATGCCACTCCATCTCCTGCATGCCGATCGAGACGGCATTGAACAGGTAGCGGGATACAACGTCGAAGAATACGTTGAACAGCATCAGCACGAAGAGAATTGCGGCGATCTTGCCGAGAAGATCGGAAAACCGATCGATCGTCTGCTCAAGGCGTAACAGAAACATGATGAACGACCTCATGGCCCGAGGGGGTGAGTTTCAGCAGAGCGTGGGAGCCACAGCCGAAGCCGGGCTCCCGCAGGGCGGAGTTTACTCCTCGGCCATGCTGTTCAGGTAGGCGCGTTCACCGATATCGGTCCAGACACGGATCAGCTTCTGGTAGCCGGTCTGGGAGTCGATAATTTCCTTGGCTACCGGGTCGGCAGCGGCCGCTTCGACCAGCAGCTCATCGTTGGCCTTTTTCAGCGCGGCGATGACTTCGGGCGGGAAGTTCTTCACCTGCACGTTCGGGAACTCGGTCTTCATGTTGAACCAGTTCTCGGCCGACAGATGGTGTGACTCGATGGTCATGTTATAGGCGGAGACCTTCATCGCGGTCAGCAGGACCGTCTGCAGGTCTTTCGGCAGGCTGTCGAACTTCTTCTTGTTGATCAGGAACTGCAGTTCGGTACCCGGCTCATGCCAGCCGGTGTAGTAGTAGGGTGCGATCTTGTGGAAGCCCATCCGCAGGTCCATGGAGGGGCCGACCCACTCCAGTGCATCGATGGTACCGCGCTCCAGCGAGGTGTAGAGCTCGCCCGGTGCGATGTTGGTCGGGCTGGCGCCCAGCTTGGCCAGCACCTCACCGGCAAAGCCCGGAATACGCATCTTCAGACCGTTGAGGTCCTCGACGGAGTTGATCTCCTTGCGGAACCAGCCACCCATCTGCATACCGGTGTTGCCGCCGGGAACCGACATCAGGCCGAAGGGCTCATACACCTTCTGCATCAATTCCATGCCGCCGCCGTGGTAGAACCAGCCGTACTGCTCGGTTGCGGTCATGCCGAACGGCATGGTGGTGAAGTACAGCGTATTGGGCACCTTGCCCTTCCAGTAGTAGGAAGCAGAGTGGCCCAGGTCATACTGACCGGCACGCACCATGTCGAAGACGCCGAAAGCGGACTTGTGCTTGTTGGCGGTATCGATCTCGATCTTCAGGCGGCCGTTGGACATCTGTTCCGCCAGTTGCGCCATCTCGCGGGCAGGGTGGCTGAACACACCAAAGTTGGTCGGCCAGGTCTCGGCCAGTTTCAGACGGTAGGTTTTCTCTGCGGCCTGGGCCGGCGCGATAACGGCAGCAACACAGGCTGCAGCCGCGATCAGCTTGCGGGCAAACGTCAGTTTCAACATTGTTTTTATGTCCTTTATTATTGGGGTTCACCGAATCAGCATAGACGCTGATCGAGCGACCTTCAGTGTGTCAGGGTCGGTTGAACAGACCTATTCGCAATAGCGCGCAGCCCTGCCCGTATTTGCGCGGGGCAACTCGGCATAACCACTTAAATCCTTCTAAGTATTTTTACGTAGGTAATTCGAAGCGCCCGAAAACGGCGAGGGCGGCTCATCGCTGAGCCGCCCTCTTGCTACACACTTCCGGTTGTGATCAGCAGCGGAAGCGGGAGATCATCTCCTGCAGTCCCTGCGCATGCCCGACCACATCGGAGGAGAAGCTGCCGATCTCGCGGCTGCGTTCGGAGCCGCGCGATACGTTGTCCAGCACGGCATTCATGCTCTGCGCGATCGACTGAGCGGTCGCCGCGATCTCCTCGATGCTCGCCGCCTGCTGCTGGTTGCGATCGCTGACCTCGCCGAACAGCTCGCGGATATGGCTCATCTCGTGAATCGCTTCCCCACCCTTGCTGCGGCTCTCGCTGACCTGGCTCTGGCCGCTTTCCATGGCCGACAGGATCTGCTTCATCTGAACCTGCATATTGTTGTTGATCTCGTTGATGCTGGAGGTCGCCGATACGGTCTTCTCGGCCAAGGCCCGCACCTCGTCCGCCACGACGGAGAAGCCGCGCCCGGCCTCACCGGCCCGCGCCGCCTCGATCGCGGCGTTCAGTGCCAGCAGGTTGGTCTGCTCGGCCAACCCGTTGATCATTCCGGTGACGCCGTCGACACGACCGGAAGCGGAGTTGAGATCGTTCAGTTGATCATGGATACGAGTGAACAGATCGGAGATCTGCTCCAGCGAGCCCAGCGCGCCGGTGATCACCGCGCCCCCTTTCTCGGTAGCGTCCTGAGCCTGGTTGGAGAGACGGTTGGTCTCCTCCGACGCGCTGGCCATCTCCATCACGGTCTGGCTGATCTGCTCCGCGGCGGCCGCTACCGAACTGGTTTCGGATTCGGTCTGTTCACTCTCGGAGATCTGAACCGTCAGCGTCTGACTGAGTTCGGTCGACATCCGCTGCAGCTGTTCGCTGCTGTTCTTGACCCCATTGAGCACGCCGCCAAGCTGTTCGGTAAGGTTGTTCACCGCCACGCCCAGGCGATCGAACTCGTCCTGATGCCCTTCGCTGACGGGGAGACGCTGTTGCAGGTCACCGGCCGCAACCTTCTCCAACGAATCCAGCGTGGCGGCGAGAGCGCGTGTCGACTTGCGCCAGGTGGACATCAACAGCAGGAAGATCACCAGGGACACCACCGCGCCGGCGATCAGGATGGTCATCCGCGCCGTGGCACTGGCCTTATTGGCGCCGCTGCGCGCAGCGGCCAGCTCGGAGAGGACGAAATCAAGATCGGTCGCAACCTCGCCATTGAGACTGACCAGGTATTGCTCGGCTTCGGAGCTGACTGCGTTCTGTTGCTCCAGCAGCGCGATGAGGGTGTCCATCTCGGTTTCGATCTTGGTCAGCGGCTCATCGAAGGTGTCGAGAAAATCGAGCTCCACCAGGCTGGTTCTGAGTCCGGCCGCCGCCTCTCGGTATGCGACAAAGCTCTCCGGGGTACGCTGCTCGACTACCTGCAGGACACTCTCCTTCAACACCCGAAACGGCTGACGCATAAACGAGAACAACGTCCTCTCGAAGGCGTCCATCTGCTCGTTCACCGCCGCACGCTGCCCGGTTTCGTTGGAGCTGCCGATCTCCGTGGTTATCTGCAGCAACCGGCCCTTGGCACCGACCCAACTGTCCAGAATCGTCTGTAGTTCGGCCGCCTTGTCCATCCCTTGATCACGCAGGTTGCTCAGCACTCCGGCCTGTTGCTCCTGCAAAGCGCTCAACGCCTCGGTGGCGCGCTCACCCTCGAGACGAGAGACGTTGGAAACCTCGGATTTCAGATTGCTCAGATCGATCACCCAACGCCCGAGCAGATCGACCTGTTCCGCCGCCTTGCTCTGTTTGTCGAGAGAGGATATCGATAGCGTGATAAGCGCCGCGAAACCGAGGATCGTGAGAATAACCACGAGTAACAGGTTCTGTTTGAACCCGAGCTTCAGATAGGACATGGATGTTCCCTTGTGACAGCCTTTATAATATTTAGCCTCCGCATCTTGGCGGAATCTTGTACGGACACTCCCCGAGCCCTCTCCGAGCTCCCCCAATGGGTCCTGTCCGAATTTTGCGACTTTTTCCGACTTTAGTCGCAATGACTTCACTTTTTAACACAACGCCGGTGCAATACAAGCCCAAATTAAGCTGATTAGGGCAGCGACGCGTGCTTGATACGCTCGAGTTCGTCTCTAATTTGCGCCGCTTTTTCGAACTCCAGATTACGGGCCGCCTCGTACATGCGATCCTCCAACCGGTTGATGGTACGCGCCAACTCCTGTGCGCTCATGCCGCTCTCGTCCACCCGATACACGGCTTCGGCCTCGGCGACCTTGCGTGCGCCGCGTCCGCTCTTGCGTCCGGGAATGTTCGCCCCCTCCATGATATCGGCCACGGATTTGACGATGCCGCGCGGGGTGATCCCGTGCGCCTCATTGAAGGCGATCTGCTTGTCGCGACGCCGCTCGGTCTCGCCGATCGCGCGCTCCATGGAGCCGGTCATGCGATCGGCGTAGAGAATGGCGCGACCGTTGACGTTACGTGCCGCGCGGCCGACGGTCTGGATCAACGATGTTTCCGAGCGCAGGAACCCCTCCTTGTCGGCATCGAGTATCGCCACCAGTTCCACTTCGGGCATATCGATCCCCTCCCGCAGCAGGTTTATCCCCACCAGTACATCGAACTCGCCGATGCGCAGATCGCGGATAATCTCGACCCGCTCGACGGTCTCGATATCGGAGTGCAGATAACGGACCCGGACGTCGTGCTCGGCCAGGAATTCGGTCAGGTCCTCGGCCATTCGCTTGGTCAGTACCGTCACCACCACACGTTGGTCGCGCGCAGCGACGAGACGAATCTCGGAGAGCAGATCGTCCACCTGCGTCACCGCCGGGCGCACCTCGACCACCGGATCGATCAGGCCGGTCGGCCGCACCACCTGTTCGACCACCTGCTCGGCATGCTCGGCCTCGTACCTGCTCGGCGTCGCGGAGACGAAGATCATCTGCGGCGCCAGTTGTTCCCACTCCTCGAACTTCAGCGGCCGGTTATCCAGCGCCGAGGGCAGGCGGAAGCCATACTCCACCAGCGTCTCCTTGCGCGAGCGGTCGCCGCGGTACATCGCGCCGAGCTGCGGTATGGTCACGTGGGACTCATCGATGATCACCAGCGCATTGTCCGGCAGGTACTCGAACAGCGTCGGCGGCGGCTGGCCCGGTCCGCGGCCGGACAGGTAGCGGGAGTAGTTCTCGATGCCGGAGCAGTAGCCCAACTCGTGGATCATCTCGATATCGTAGAGCGTGCGCTGCTCCAGTCGTTGCGCCTCGACCAGCTTGTTGTTGTCGCGCATCTGCTTGAGACGCTCGCGCAACTCCTCCTTGATATGGTCGACCGCCTCGAGCAACACCTCGCGCGGCGTGACATAGTGGGTCTTGGGATAGATGGTGGCCCGCGGCGCCTTGCGCAGCACCTCGCCGGTCAGGGGGTCGAAGAAGCTGATCTGCTCGATCTCGGCATCGAACAGCTCGATGCGGATCGCCTCCTTCTCCGACTCGGCCGGAAACACATCGATCACATCGCCGCGCACCCGGTAGGTACCGCGGTGCAGCTCGACATCGTTGCGGGTGTACTGCAGCTCCGCCAGTCGGCGCAGCAGCGCACGCTGATCGATCTCGTCGCCGCGATCGAGGTGCAGCATCATCGACAGATAGGATTTCGGATCGCCCAGACCGTAGATGGAGGAGACCGTGGCCACGATGATCGCATCCTCCCGCTCCATCAGCGCCTTGGTCGCCGACAGACGCATCTGCTCGATGTGATCGTTGATCGACGCATCCTTCTCGATGAAGGTGTCCGAGGACGGCACATAGGCTTCCGGCTGGTAGTAATCGTAATAGGAGACGAAATACTCCACCGCGTTGTCGGGGAAGAACTCCCGAAATTCGCCGTAGAGCTGGGCGGCCAGTGTCTTGTTGTGTGCAAGAACGATGGTCGGACGCTGCACCGCGGCGATGACGTGCGCCATGGTGAAGGTCTTGCCGGAGCCGGTCACCCCCAGCAGCGTCTGCGCCGCCAGGCCGGACTCCAGCCCGTCGACCAGTTGCACGATCGCCTTCGGCTGGTCGCCCGCCGGTTCAAAAGAGGAGCAGACCTTGAATCTCTCTTTCATCCTTCTATCCCGCTATCAAGCCAACCCGTGAGTATAACGCGTCCGGGGGCGACAAATCATGCTCGCCACAACCCTATAAAACAGGTGGATTTCTTATCGGCAACTTAATTCACTAAAGTCGCCGTCCGAGCGGTTTTTTACAACTACGGGGATTCAGAGTGGACCCCGAATCCTGTATGCTCTACGGGTTAGACTTCTTACGATTTCGGGCACTGATAGCAAGAGGAACCTAGGCTTGGACGTGCAACTCTCCAACCGCGTAAACAGCATCAAACCCTCGCCGACACTGGCGGTCACCAACCGTGCCGCGGAGCTTCGCGCTGCGGGTCAGAACATCATCGGTCTTGGTGCCGGCGAGCCGGACTTCGATACTCCGGAGCACATCAAACAGGCTGCCATCGAGGCCATCAACAACGGCTTCACCAAGTACACCGCGGTTGACGGCACCCCCGCGCTGAAGAAGGCGATCATCGCCAAGTTCGAGCGCGAAAACGGCCTGAAATACGAAGCCAATCAGATCCTGGTGTCCTGCGGCGGCAAGCAGAGCTTCTTCAACCTGTCGCTGGCGCTGTTGAACCCGGGCGACGAAGTGATCATCCCCGCTCCCTACTGGGTCTCCTACCCGGACATGGTGCTGGTTGCCGACGGCAAGCCGGTCATCCTGACCACCACCCAGGAGCAGCGTTTCAAGATCACGCCGGAGCAGCTCGAGGCCGCGATCACACCACGCACCCGTCTGGTGGTACTGAACAGCCCGTCCAACCCGACCGGTGTCGCCTACACCCTGGAAGAGCTGGCGGCACTGGGTGCAGTGCTGCGCCGCCACCCGGACGTGATGATCGCCACCGACGACATGTACGAGCATATCCTGTTCACCGACAAGCCGTTCTGCAACATCCTCAACGCCTGCCCGGAGCTGTACCCGCGCACCATCGTGCTCAACGGCGTCTCCAAGGCCTACTCGATGACCGGATGGCGCATCGGCTACGCGGCCGGTCCGGCCAAGCTGATCGGGGCGATGAAGAAGATCCAGTCGCAGAGCACCTCCAACCCGACCTCGATCTCTCAGGTCGCGTCCCAGGCCGCTCTCGAGGGTGGTCAGGCCTGCGTGCAGGAGATGGTCAAGGCGTTCAAGGAGCGTCACGACTTCGTGGTATCGGCACTGAACGAGATCGAAGGGGTCGAGTGCATTCCGGCGGACGGCACCTTCTATGCCTTCCCCAGCTTCCATAAGGTGATCGATTCACGCCCCGAGTTTGCCGACGACATCGCGCTTGCCGAATACCTGCTCACGGAAGCGGGCGTCGCGCTGGTGCCGGGCTCCGCCTTTGGCGCACCGGGCAACATGCGACTCTCCTTCGCCACCGGCATGGATGTGCTTAAGGACGCGATCGGTCGTATCGCCAAGGCACTCAACAGCTGATGACCACAGCGGGAGCTCCGCTCCCGCTGTCCCACTTGCTGCCAGGGAGATCCGGTGTTGAAAACCCGCATCATCACCGAGCTGTTCAAGCAGGCACGCTACCCTGTCGCCCTGCTCAGAAACAACGTTCCCGAGTGGCACAACCCTCCTTTCGACGACCTGTCGGAGGATATTCGCACCCGACTGATCGATCGAGCGGCCTCCGGCGCCGACGATCCGCTACTGCTGGACGGATACCTGTTCGAATCGCTGACCGCCGGACCGCACCGCCTGCTCATAGGCACACCCGCCGCGACTGCCGACCCGACCCTATCGGCCAGCTTGCCGGCCCCGCCCGAGCATCCACTCGACGAACTCACCGGACTCCCCGGCCGCGCCGCATTCGACGCCACACTGGAGACATTCGAACAGCACTATCGCCACGATCGTCAAAACTGCGAAATGGCGATGCTCGATATCAACGGACTGTCGTCGATCAATCAACGCAACGGCATGGAGTTCGGCGACGAAGTGCTGCGCCGCTTCGCCCGGAAGCTGCGCCACATCTGCAGACCGGACGATCGACTATTTCGCTTCGGCGGTGATGAATTTGTCGTCCTGATGCCTTATCGTCAGAAGCCACCCCCGCTGCAAAAACGTCTGTCCGAGATAGAACGGGAGATGCGAGCGCTGCAGGGGCTGGAGAGATTCAGCGCCAGTGCCGGCATCGCCAATCTGTCGGAAACCAACGGCAGCAGCGACGATCTTATGCTGCTGAGCGATCGACGCCTCCATCAGGCCAAAGCCGTACGTAACGAAACTCAGGGACATGAACATGCGCAATAGAGCCAACGCACGACCAAGGGGATGGCTACTCACCACCGCACTGCTGACCACCTTCGGGGCCGGCCAGATCCAGGCAGGTGCCCTGCACGACCTGTATCTGCGAGCACTGGCGAACGACCCACAACTCAAGGCCGCCGAAGCCACCTTCAATGCCGACCGCGAGGCCCTGCCCCAGTCACGTGCCGCACTGCTGCCGCAGGTCGGCCTGAGCGCCGACACCAGCCGCGCCGACACCCGCAGCTTCGACGGCAACAGCCACGGCTACACCCTGGCGCTGAGCCAGCCGGTCTTCGATGCCGGCAGTTGGTTCAATTTCCGCCGCGGACAGGTGCTCGACGAGAAGGCGCAAACCGAGTTTTCCCTGGCACAGCAATCACTGATCCAGCGTACCGTCGATGTCTATCTCGCGGTGCTGCGGGCACAGAGCGCACTGGATGTGGCCGAGGCACAGGAGCGCGCCCTCAAGCGCCGACTGGACCAGGTGAACGCCCAGTTCGACGTCGGTCTGATCGCGATCACCGACGTACTCGACGCCCAGGCCTCCTATGACGACGCAGCGGTGCAACTGATCGACGCCCTGGGCGCCCTGCGCAACAGCTTCGAAGCGATCGAGCGCCTGGGAGGCGAAAGCGTCGAGCAGATCTCGCCGCTCAAGAGCGACTACCCGATCCAGTCGGTCCGCCCGGCCTCTATCGAGGCCTGGCTCGAGCGTGCGCTGAAGGACAATCTGGAGTACCGGATCAGCCGGTTCGACCAGCAGGCGAGCCGCCGCTCGCTGCAGGCCGCCAGGGCCGAGCGATTGCCCAAGCTGGCGCTGGAACTGCAGAACGGCGAATCCACCCAGGGCGGCGACTGGAGCGACAGCAACAGCATCGCCCTGTCGCTGACGATGCCGCTCTATACCGGCGGCTCGCTGAGTTCAGGCATCACCGAGGCAGACCTGCGCAATCAGGCTGCGCTGTTCAACCAGGAGGACCAGCGCCGCAACCTGATCGAGCAGACCCGCTCGCTGCTGCGCGACCTGAACACCAGCGTCGAAAGCGTCAAGGCCAGGGCACAGAGCATAGAGTCGCGGGAAACGGCGCTGCAGGCGACCGAAGAGGGTTTCGCGGTCGGTACGCGCAACGTGGTGGATGTGCTGGACGCCGAGAACGCGCTCTATCAGGCCAGGCTGAACTACGCCAACGCCCGCTATGACCATGTCAGCACCCTGTTTCGGTTCAAGCAGGTGGTCGGCAGCCTGAGCCCGGAGGATATTCTGGCACTGGATAGCTGGCTGAAGCCCTGATCCGCGGCCCCGCCGTTCGAGCGGGGCTGTCAGTGAACCGTGGGACTGTCCTCATCGGTCTCCGACAGAATGGGCTGCCCCTGACTGTCGTGACCGATGGCGCCCGCCTCGAGCGCACGCTCCAGCAACTGCTGCACCAGCATCTCGGCCAGATGGGCACTGATGATAATGCCGGCGGGCGGGTCGCCGTCGAACAGCTCCTCCTCCACCAGATCGTCGGCGCGCAGCCCCAGCAGCAGCGGGTTTTCCAACAGCAGCGGTGCCAGATCATCGGGCGTGAAGATGGAGTGATCGGAGGAGACCATCAGCGCCAGTTGGTAGGCATCGTGCGGCCCGTCCTGCAGACGTTCGAGATAAGCCTGCTCGGCGGCGTGGAAGATATCGCTTAAACGGCTGCGCCCGCGCGTCGGGGTAAAATCTCCGGCATCCGAGTAATCCACGCCGGTGACGGACGGTATCGAATCCAGTTCATGGGCATCCACCAGTACGCGACCGTCGGAATCGACATCCAGCCATTCGCGGTTGACCGCCACGGCCAGCAGCCCCTCGAGCGCGGCGGCGACGATATTGCTGGTCACGATGGCGCCTACACAGGGGTTGGGACGTTCACGATCATCATCGATCAGATCACTGGCACGCGCCGAAAGCAGCTTGGGGTCCTCGGCGATCAGCTTGGCCAGCTCGGGGCCGGGCAACCAAAGCCGGGTATTGCAGACACGATGTGCTGTCAGGTAGGGCTCAACCTCGCCGTGATCCAACATCGTCTGCACATATTCCTTGCGCACTCGATCCAGTAGATCAGCCAGTCGACGGCTCATATCGGGTTCTCCCAAGCAAGCGGAATCAGCCTTAATACTAACCGCCATCCGCCGGATTGCCCATCCGGACAGTCGGAAAAAGATACGCTGTTCGACACCGCAGGTCAGTGGATGGTAATACCGACCGGATCGACCAGAGCCTTCATCCGGTCGAACGCGAGTCGCAGATGGGACAGCGGCATAAGCCCGAAATCGACCGGATCCGTCGGCAGCTCATACCAGTCCAGCGACCAGACGCGGGTCATCAGTTCGTACTCGCCGATCAATGCATCGAGCAGGATCATCGCCGCTTCGACACGCGGATCCATCTCCAGGATACTGGGCGCATCGACCAGGTAGATCGCCAGTTGCAGCTTGCCGTTCAACTCGCGCAGGGAGCACCAGAACTCATCGATCTCGCACAGCTCGTCCCCCATGTTGACGAAGGCGGGCACGGGGTCGTAGCGATCATTGAAGGCACGAAAGCTGATGCCGCTCAGCTCCGGCGCCGCACCCACGACGCTGAGCACGGCATGGATCGACTCCGGGTAGCCGTCGCAGCCGAATACCATCTCCACCGGACCGCCATCGGACTCACGCTCGAAGTGGAAGGTCAGGTTGCGATCGATCTTCTGCAGCGACAGGCGATAGTCCGCCAGCAACGAGTCGGCCTCGAACTGGGTATCGCCCTGGCTGGTCAGCAACTGATCGAGCGTACGCTCCACCTGCTGCCAGAAATCTGTAATCTGCTTGAGGCTATAGTTCATGGCTCGGGAATGGTCTGCTCTCAGGTCCGGGGTACGACAACACCGGTCTGCCCCTGGTATTTGCCGCCGCGATCGCGGTACGAGGTTTCACACACCTCGTCGGCACCCAGGAACAGCATCTGCGCCACCCCTTCGTGAGCGTAGATCTTCGCCGGCAACGGCGTGGTGTTGGAGAACTCCAGTGTCACATGCCCCTCCCACTCGGGTTCGAGCGGGGTAACGTTGACGATGATGCCGCAGCGGGCATAGGTGCTCTTGCCCAGGCAGATGGTCAGCACATCGCGCGGAATACGGAAATACTCGACGGTGCGGGCCAGGGCAAAGGAGTTGGGCGGAATAATGCAGACATCGGATTTCACATCGACAAAGCTGCCGTCGTCGAAGTTTTTCGGATCGACGACGGAGGAGTTGATGTTGGTGAATATCTTGAACTCATCAGCGCAGCGCACGTCATAGCCGTAGCTCGAGGTGCCATAGGAGACGATCGGCTGGTCGTTGACACGACGTACCTGTGAAGGCTCGAACGGCTCGATCATCTTCTGTTCGGTGACCATTCGGCGGATCCAGCTGTCTGATTTGATACCCATAAAAACCTGTTCCAGCCCCTGTCTGCACGGAGTTAAAGAGGCGCCATTCTACAGTGGAACAGTGGGCAAACGCCAGTGGCGCCCGGTTGTCGAGCGCTGTTTCTGCAGCGCCCGACAACCGGATCGACCCCAGGTCGGAACCGGCCGATCAGTCGCCGAAGATCTGGATATTGGGGATACGACTCGACTGGCCGTTGCGGCGGGCCAGACGTGCCGACAGACGCGCGGCGATCTCCAGGTAGCGCCGGGCGTGCGGCCCCTGCGGATCGGCGACCACGCTGGGCTTGCCGCCATCCGACTGTTCGCGAATCGCCAGCGCCAGCGGCATCTGGCCGAGCAGTTCACAGTCGTAGTCCCGCGCCAGCTTCTCGCCGCCGCCGCTGCCGAAGATCGCCTCTTCGTGGCCGCAGTTGCTGCAGATATGGGTGCTCATGTTCTCGACCACACCCAGCACCGGGATATCCACCTTGCGGAACATTTCGATCCCCTTGCAGGCATCCAGCAGCGCGATATCCTGCGGCGTGGTCACGATCACGGCACCGGAGACCGGTACCCGCTGCGACAGCGTCAACTGGATATCGCCGGTACCCGGCGGCATGTCGATCAGCAGGTAGTCGAGATCGTCCCAACGGGTCTGGTTCAGCAACTGCTGCAGCGCCCCGCTGACCATCGGCCCGCGCCAGACCATCGGCGTGTTGTCGTCGACCAGGAAGCTCATCGACATCACCTGAACGCCCAGACTCTCCACCGGCAGAAAGTACTTCTCGTCGGCGGTCTGCGGGCGAGTACCCGACGGCACGCCCAGCATCATCCCCTGGCTGGGCCCGTAGATATCGGCATCGAGCACGCCGACACGCGCGCCCTGCTCCTTCAGCGCCAGCGCCAGGTTGGTGGTGGTGGTGGATTTGCCGACCCCGCCCTTGCCGGACGCGATGGCGATGATGTTGCGCACCCCGGCCAGCCCCGGCAGCTTGTGCTGCCCGGCGTGAGCGGCGATCTGCTGGGTGATCCGGATCTCGACCCGAGCACCGGCGGTGAACTCGGCCAGCGCATCGCATAGAGCCTGCTTCAACCTTTCATGCTCATGCGCACAGGCATAAGGCAGCTCGAGCGCGACATCGACCCGGTCGCCCTCCACCACCACGGACTTCACCGCACCGACTTCGCCCAGCGACTGCTCGAGCAGAGGGTCTACCCAAGCCTCGACACAGCTCTGTATACGGGATCGATCAAGCTCTGACATCAATTTACCCTTTTACTGAAACTTATTACTGAAAGATGTACCGATAATTTCCGACTTCATTGGTCGGCTATTGTGACGAATCCACACCCATCAAGTCCAGTGCCACCTGCTTCGCTCCCTTGAGAGACAAAGCGGGAGTAGCGGTCGACCAGGGTCAGGAAGCCATCCTCGTCGAGGTACCCCTTGTCGCCGCTGACATACCAGCGTACGCCATCGCGCTCGACGATCACCTGCCGGGTACGCTCCGGGTCGTCGAGATAGCCCTGCATGATCTGCGTCCCGCCGATCAGCACCATCCCCGACTCTCCGACCGGCAGCGGTTCCAGGCTGTCCGGATCGACAATACGGAACCAGGAACCCGGCAGCGCCATACCCACGGTGCCCGGTTTGTTGCCGACCTGCAGTGTCCAGTAGTTGGTATCGAGATAGTCGGGCAGGTTCACGCCGGCCACCGGCGTGGTTTCGGTACAGCCGTATCCCTCCAGTATCGTCTTGTGGAAGCGCTCTTCGAACTGCGCCCTCACCTGCGGCGACAGTTTCTCCGCACCGGCCACGACCAGGCGCAGCGACTCGAACATCACCGGCATCAACCGGCTCTGGCGGGCATATAGACGCAGAAAGGTACTGGTTCCGCACAACAGAGTGGCACGCCAGCGCGCCGCCGCCTTGCCTACATTGACCGCATCGGTGGGATCCGGGTGGCAGACCAGGGGCACCCCCTCGATCAGCGGCATCATCGTCGTCGCGGTCAAGCCGAAGCCATGAAACAGCGGCAGGGTGCCGAGCACGCAGTCATCGTCGCGGATGTTGAAGACATCGGCGATCTGCTTGAGGTTGGCCATGATATTGCGGTGGCTCAGCATCACCCCCTTCGGCTCCCCCTCGCTGCCGGACGAGAACAGGATCGCCGCCGTGTCGTCCAGATCGCGACCGCCGCCGAGCAGGCGCTCGAGCAGTGCAACCGGCAGCAACCGCATCAGCAGCAGGGTCAGGATGCGCTCAGGTTTACCGATCGCCTCATGCAGCGCCTCGAGCTCGATCACGCTGTATCGGGCCAACAGCGGCGCCGGGTCGATGCCCCGCTGCTTCAATCGTTCGACGAACCGGCGTGAGGTGACCACCGTTTCGATCCCGGCCCTGGCACAGCAGGATTCGAGCACCGACAGCGGTGCCGTATAGTTCAGCGGCACCAGGGTGCGCCCGCTCATCAACAGCGTCATGGCGCTGATCGCTCCGCCCGGGGTCGACGGCAACAGCAGCGCCACTCGCTCGCCCCTGCACCGCTTCAAGCGCCGCCGCAGCAGCGCGCACGCGGTCAGCATGCGCAGATGACCGATAGCCGGGCCCTCAAGGTCGGTCACCGCCCACTCCGACGGTGCCTCCCGCGCCGTGCGAACAAAGGCGCGCGGCAGCGTGGGCAGGCTATCGGTATAGATCTCCCACGCCTTGATCGACAGGATCGACACCGCCTGCCGCACCTCGACGGCACCGGAGCTCACCGGCATCGGCTCGCCGAAGGCGACGATCACGTCGCGCCGCCACCCGGCCCGGCGTGCACTCTTCAACCGCGCATTGGAGCGGGAGAAACGGCTGCCCCACAGACCGCGTAGATAGAACGGCAGGATCACCACCCGATCGCCATCCAGCTCGCGCGCGATCCGTTCGAAGCCCTGCTTGAACGGCGCCAGTTGGCCGCTGTAGCTGATCGCACCCTCCGGAAACAGACACACCACCTCGCCCTTTTGCAGCAACTCGGCCACCCGCGCCATCGCCTCGCGACTGTTGGTCGGCGAGATCGGGATAACGCGGTAGAGATCGAGCAGCCACTTCAGGTAGCGGCGCTCGTAGAGCGAGCGCTCCATGACGAAATGGACATGGCGGGGGCAGGCCATCTGCACCATCGCCCAGTCGAGCCAACTGATATGGTTGCCCAGCAGCAGCACCCCCTTGCCGTCCGCAGGCATATGCTCGAAGCCCAACACCTCGAGCCGGTAGCGATTGCGCATCAGGATCCGCACCAGCAGTCTGAGCAGCGCTTCGGGCAGGCGCGCGATCGCCAGTACCGCCCCAGCCGCGGCAGTCAGCGCCAGCACGATCAGCAATATCCGCGACGGCACCTCGGCGAAGGCGCTGGCCACCGTACCCGCGAGGCAGCTGAACATCGCCACATTCTGCAGGAAGTTGTTGCCGGCCAGGACCGAACCGCTCTCTCCCACCGGGGCGTGAAACTGGATCAGCGCATTCAGCGGCACGATCGTCATCGCACCGCCGAGTCCGACGGCGAAGAACAGCACCCCCGCCTGCCCCAGCGACTGACTCACCGGCAGCAACGCCAGCCCCGCGGTAACGATGAGCGCGCCGGCAGGCACCAGGCCGGTATTGATATGGTGCCGCGACACCGAGGCCACGAAGATGGAGCCGAACAGGATGCCGATTCCGGCCAGCGCCATGGCGCCCTGGATCAGGAAGGTGTTGAGTTCGCCGAGATGCGCCTTCACGTAGGCGGGATAGACCGCCACCATCACCTGGCTGATCGACCAGAACAGCGCCAGCCCCACCACCGACCAGAGGATCGGCCGATGGCGATGGATGCGCGACAGGTTGGCGCGCAACATGCGCCCGCTCAGGTACTCGCGCCGATCGAGCCTGAGATTCGGCTGCGCCACGCCCTCGCCCAGCCTCAGCGCCAGCAGCCACTCGATCACCGCCAGCGCCACCAGCAACCAGCCCAGCGGCGCCACCTGGCGCAATATCTGATCGGGCCGGTGTTCGATCAGCGGGGTCAGCGCCAGGCGCAGCTCGAACAGCAGCGAGAACAGCACGATCGCCCCGAGGATGGAGATGATCGTCGCCGCCTGCACCCAGCCGTTGGCGCTGCTGAGATTGTCGCTACCCACCAGTTCGCGGATATAGCCGTACTTGGCCGGGGAGTAGAGCGCGCTTTGTGTCGCCAGCAGGAAGGTCATGGCGAAGGCGGGTATGAACCAGCCCAGGTAGTAGCAGAGCGTGATCAGCAGCGTCAGCGCCACGGCGACAGCCGCCGCCGTGCGCATCACCTTCGGCTTGGCGAAGCGATCCGACAGGAAACCCGCCGGCGTGAACAGCAGGATGAACGGCAGCAGAATCAAGGCGTTGACCACCGCCGTCAGCAGCACCTGCTCGGGTCCGTCATAGGACTTGAACAGGGTGTTCTGGATCAGGATCTTGTGTCCCAGATCCAGCATCGCGTTGAGGAAGGCAACGCCGATAAAGGGCAGAAAGCCGACGATTCGCCAGAGCGGACGAAGGTGTCGCGAGTGCTCCTCTTGCCTTGACGCCATACGCCCTCCGCTGCGGTTCGGGTCAGATGCGAGTTAGATAAACCCCGCACTCGAGATGCTCGGTGTAGGGGAACTGATCGAAGATCGCAAAGCGCTCGATCCTGTGCGTCCCGGTGATCGCGCGCAGATTCTCCCGCAGCGTTTCCGGATTGCAGGAGATATAGAGTATGTGCCGATACTCCACCACCTGCGACACCGTTTCGTCGTCGAGCCCGGCCCGGGGCGGATCCACCAGCACGGTGGTGAATTCGCACTCGTCGAGTGCCAGGCCGTTCACCTTGCGCGTCTCCTTCTGCCCCTTGAGCACCAACGACAGATCTTCCGAGGGCATGCGCAGCACGTCGATGTTGTCGATGCCGTTCCGCTCTATATTGTAGCGGGCGGAGCGCACCGACTCCTTGGAGATCTCGGTGGCGACCACCCGGCGGAAGTTCCGCGCCAGCGGCAGGGTAAAGTTGCCGTTGCCGCAGTAGAACTCCACCAGATCGCCGCCGGCCTCGCGGCTGGCGTCCAGTGCCCAGTGGATCATCCGGCGGCAGACTTCGGCGTTGGGCTGGGTAAAGCTGTTCTCGGTCTGCTTGTAGTCGTAGGTACGGCCGTCGATCTCCAGTTGCTCGATAACGAAATCGCGATCGAGCACGATCTTGTTCTTGCGCGAGCGACCGACGATATCGATACCGAACCTTTCACGCAGCGGGCGCACCGCCTCGATCCACTCCTCGCCGATCGGTCGATGGTAAAGCAGGCTGACCAGCAGCTCGCCGGACAGGGTGCTGAGGAAGTCGACCTGGAACAGCTTGAAGCGCAGACGCGGATCGGGCCGAAGCTCGTCCAGCAGCGCAAACATCATCTCGTGGATCCGCCGCGACACCATCGGGCACGCGTCGATACGGATCGGCGCATGCTTGTCGCCCGGCTCGAACATGACGTAGTAGAGATCGTCGCCGTCGTGCCAGACCCGGAACTCCGCCCGCATGCGGTAGTGGGCTTCGGGAGAGGAGTAGAGCTCTATCTCGGGCAGGTCGAACTCGGCAAAGTCGCGCTCCACGCGCTCGCGCTTGCGGGAGAGTTGTGCTTCATATTGGGTCGGATCGACCTGGGGCAACGGCATCGACATCCTCGGCGGGGTTGGAAAAACAGGGCGCGATTCTAGCAGGCACCCCGCCTTGCTCCAACACCGCCGGCCGTGTCGTACGCGGGACTACCAGTACGTCTCCAACTGCCGGCCGTGATCGACCCCCATGCTCTCCCACAGACTGCGTTTGTCCATCTGACCGATGGTGTCGAGATAGGTCAGCGACAGTTGACCGCCCAGATGACAGTCCAGCGCATTGAACAGCGGCGGCACCACTGCATCGGCGACATGAGCCGCGGTCAGTGTACTGTACGCGCTATCGCCGGCGGCCTTGGGCACATGATGGTAGAGCACGGCACGGACGACACGCGGCGCGACACCCCAACGCCGCAGAATGGACGCACCGAGCTCGCCGTGCGTCAGACTGTAGTCGAGCTTCTCGACGGCGTAGATCGGCTGTTTCAAGGCCGCGGCTTTCTCCATCACCCGGTGATATCGCCCGGGATCGACGCAGACCATTGCCTGCATACCGAAGTCGTGCATCAGCCCGGCCGCAAACGCATTGGCCATGCTGATCCGGTCCGCGCCCACGCTGTGGGCTATACGCTCGGCCAGGCGGGCGCAGGCCAGGCTGCGGCTCAGCAGATGTTCGAAGGAGAAGCTGCTCCAAGCCTCGGGCTGAGGGAAAATCTGCATGATATGGGCCATCAGGCTCAGGTCGCGCAGCGTTCTAAGGCCGACCAGGCGCACCGCTTCGTCGATGCTGAACAGGTGCCGGTCGCAACCGAACAGCGGGTTGTTCAACAGCTCCATCAATCGCTTGAGATAGTCGGTACAACCACGAAACAGGGGCGCCACCGGTGCGGTGTCCTTGTTGAGCTGCCGATCGATCATCCGGTTGAGTCCCGCCACCTGGTCCGGCGGCGGTTGCAGTTCTCCGAGATCCCCCAACAGGCTCTCGATCGCCGGGTTTCGCAGCCGCTTGATCAGAGGTCGGGTCCGCTCGAGGATATATTCGATCCGCGACACCGCATCGGCGTTGGCGGGGATCGACGCATCCGCCACATCCCCGGCCTCGGTCTGATAGCGGGCGGTCGACTCGACATTGAGCTGTATGCGGATAATCCACGGACAACGGAGGGACAGCTCGCGCAGACACTCGTGCGCGGCCGGGTCGTTCTGCGCACTCCTTACGACCACCACCTCCGCTTCGTCCTGCTCAAGCGCGTCGAACAGCGCATCCCGCCCCACCCGGTAGTCGGGCTGCAGCTCGGAAAAATCGAGAGGCGCCCCCGCCCCACCGGCCAGTTCACATACGATCACTCTACCCATCGCGCATCCTTGAAAACTCATGCCGAAATTACGCCGTTCGCGCCCGTTACAGGCGTCGAACCCAAGCTGTCCACCTTCATTAGCACGCCGATTCGGCGTAGAATCGGCCGCCTGCATCTCCAATAAACCAGTCCAACGAACCAGTTTGAGCTCCCGATGACCGACAGCAAGCGCAAGATTCTCGTCACCAGTGCCCTGCCCTATGCCAACGGCCCCATCCATCTGGGCCACCTTGTCGAATATATCCAGACCGACATCTGGGTACGGTTCCAGAAGCAGCGCGGCCACCAGTGCACCTACGTCTGCGCCGACGACGCCCACGGCACGCCGATCATGCTCAAGGCCAACCAGCTCGGGCTGGAGCCTCAGCAGTTGATCGACCAGGTCAGTACCGAGCATCAGCGCGACTTCGCCGGTTTCATGGTCGGGTTCGATAACTATTACTCTACTCACTCAGAGGAAAACCGCCACTTCGCGACGCTGATTTATCAGCGCCTGCGTGATGCCGGTCATATCGCGCGCCGGACCATCACCCAGGCGTACGATCCCGAGAAGAACATGTTCCTGCCGGACCGCTTCATCAAGGGCGAGTGTCCCAAGTGCAGCGCACCCGATCAGTACGGCGACTCCTGCGAAGTGTGCGGCGCCACCTACCAGCCCACCGAACTGAAGAACGCCTACTCGGCGATCTCGGGCGCGACACCGGTCGAGAAGGACTCCGAGCACTTCTTCTTCAAGCTGGAGGATTTCGAGCAGTTCCTGCATGAATGGGTCGAAGGCCATGTCCAGACGCAGATGAAGCACAAGCTCAACGAGTGGTTCGAGTCCGGCCTGCAGCAGTGGGATATCTCCCGCGACGCGCCCTACTGGGGCTTCGAGATTCCCGACGCGCCGGGCAAGTACTTCTACGTCTGGCTGGATGCCCCGATCGGCTACATGGCCAGCTTCAAGAACTGGTGCGACCGCAACGGCGTCGACTTCGACGAATACTTCGCGCCGGGCTCCGATGCCGAGCTGTACCACTTCATCGGCAAGGATATCGCCTACTTCCATACCCTGTTCTGGCCGGCGATGCTGCACGGGGCCAAGTTCCGCACCCCGACCGGCGTGTTCTGCCACGGCTTCCTGACCGTCAACGGCCAGAAGATGTCGAAGTCGCGCGGCACCTTCATCATGGCCGAGACCTACCTTAACCATCTGCGCCCTGAATATCTGCGCTACTACTTCGCCGCCAAGCTCGGCTCCGGCATCGACGATATCGACCTCAGCCTGGACGACTTCCGCCTGCGCGTGAATGCCGATCTGGTCAACAAGGTGGTCAACATCGCCAGCCGCTGTGCCGGTTTCATCCAGAAGAAGTTCAACGGCATGCTCGACGCGGAGCTGACCTCGGCCGCGCTCTACCACGAAGCGGTCGCGGCCGGACGCGGTATCGCCGAGGCCTACGAGAAACGTGAGTACGCCCGCGCCATGCGCGAGATCATGCTGCTCGCCGACAAGGCCAACCAGTATATCGACAGCGCCGAACCCTGGGTGCTGGCCAAGGACGACAGCCGTCTGGCCGAGGTGCAGGCCTGCTGTACGCTGGGCATCAACCTGTTCCGCGTCATCGTCAGCTACCTGGCGCCGGTACTGCCGCAGGTCGCCGAAGATGCCGCCGCGTTCCTCGCCATCGACGGTTTCGCCTGGAACGCCATCGACAAGCCGTTGCTGAACCACAAGATCAACAAGTTCAAGCCGCTGATGCAACGCGTGGAACCCGAGGCGATCGAACGGGTGATCGAAGAGTCCAGACAGAACCTGCAGGCAGCGGCTCCGGCCCCCGCCAAGCAGAGCAAACCGGCCGACGAGATGGAACCGATCGCCGATACCGTCGAGTTCGCCGACTTTGCCAAGGTGGACCTGCGCGTGGTGCGCATCGCCAAGGCGGAACATGTCGAAGGCGCCGACAAGCTGCTGCGCCTGACACTGGACCTGGGCGGTGAAACCCGCAACGTCTTTGCCGGCATCAAGTCCGCCTACCAGCCGGAAGAGCTGGAGGGCAAGCTGACCGTGATGGTCGCCAACCTGGCACCGCGCAAGATGAAGTTCGGCGTCTCCGAAGGGATGGTGCTGGCCGCAGGCCCCGGTGGCGAGGAGCTGTGGATCCTGGAGCCGCACGCCGGCGCCCGACCCGGCATGCGGATTAAATAAGCGAACCGGAACCCTGGACGATAATGATGACACCCGAAGAGCTTGCCGCCCGTATCGGCATCGACGAGTCGCTGGATTTCGAACACAGCATTGCCGTGATCGATACCCATTTCGAGTACACCCCCTGCGCCTTTCGCAACGGCGAACAGAGCAACGCCGCCGGTGAAAACGGCGGCTCCTGCAAGATTCTGGCGTTCGGCCGACTGCTCGGCCTGAGCGAGCAGCAGACGCTGAACTGCTTCGGCCGCTTCTACCGTGATGTGCTCGCCACGCCCGACGGCACCGACCACGCCAACATCCGCAACTTCATCCGTCACGGCTGGAGTGGTGTATGTTTCGAGGGCGAGCCGCTGAAACGGATCTAAGACTTTTCCGCTCTACACCTCGGAAAACAGCTGGGTTATCCTAGGACTTCACCGCAACCGGACAGGGATAACGCGATGTCAGAGAGCGAAGAGTGGGGCGGCCGCAACCGCCGTTCCGGCCAAGACCGCCGTCAGCAAGCAGACCGCCGAGAGGATATACGGTTCGAACCGGGCAAGAAGGATCGGCGCCAGAGCCGAGGCCGTCGTCCTGAGGACCGGGATATGTGGGAAGACGCGATGAAAGGCGAATAGCCGTCATCCAAGCGTCACACTAACGTCAACGCACCGTCACCTGTTCGTCTTATCTTGGTCGCCGTCACGTAACACTGTCGGGACTCAAGATGCAGATCAACGTCGAACAGGTGCTCCTCAGCAAGTATCCGGGGTTTGCCGCCAAGCCCGCCCCGGTCCGTCGCTCTACCCTTTTTTGCCTGCGCCGTCTGGTGCGCGAAAGCGAGATCAACCGCTTCATGGAGGAGAACCGGGATGTCACCGGGTTCGAGTTCATCGACCGCGTGCTCGACTATTTCAACTTCAGCTACAGCGTCAGCAGCAAGGAGCGGATCAATATCCCCTCGAACGGCCGGGTCGTCATCGTCGCCAACCACCCGCTCGGCGCCCTCGACGGGCTGGCGCTGCTGAAACTGGTCGGCGAGGTACGCCGCGATGTGCGCATCATCGCCAACGACGTGCTGATGCACTTCGATCCTCTGCAGGAGCTGTTCCTGCCGGTCGACAACCTGGGCAAGGGCACCCGCAAGCGGGATATCGCCCGCATCGTCGAGAGCCTGCGCAACGACGAAGCGGTGATCGTGTTCCCCGCCGGCGAGGTCTCCCGCGCCGGTCTTACCGGCATCAAGGACGGCCCCTGGAACAGCGGCTTCCTGATGTTCGCCCGCAAGAGCAACGCGCCGATCCTGCCGATGTTCGTCGGCGGCAAGAACTCCGCCCTGTTCTACGGTCTGTCGACGCTGAACAAGTCGATGTCGTCGTTGCTGCTGGCCCATGAGATGTTCAACAAGCGCTCGAAGAACCTGCCGATCCGTATCGGCGAGCCGATCGCATTCAGCCAGATCGACACCCTGCCCGTTGCGTCCAGGATCAAGGCCAAGCTGCTGAAGCGGCACCTGTATCGCATCGCCCGCAACAAGAGCCCGCTGTTCAAGACCGAAAAGACGATCGCCCACCCGCAGAACCGGCAGAGTCTGAAGCAGGAGCTGCGCGAAGCGGAACTGCTGGGCGAGACGTCGGACGGCAAGAAGATCTATCTGTTCGACTACCGCAGCGACTCGGCGGTGATGGCCGAGATCGGCCGACTGCGCGAGATCGCCTTTCGCTGTGTCGGCGAAGGTACCGGCCGCCGTCGCGATCTCGACAAGTACGACCGCCACTACCGCCACCTGATCCTCTGGGACGAGGAGGATCTGGAGATCGCCGGCGCCTACCGCCTGGCCGAGGTGTCGCGGCTCGACCGTTCGGCGCTGTCGGAGCAGCTCTACAGCGCCGGCCTGTTCGACTACGACACACGGATGGCACCCTATTTCGAACAGGGTATCGAACTGGGCCGCAGCTTCGTGCAACCGCGCTACTGGGGCCGCCGCAGCCTCGACTACCTCTGGTACGGCATCGGCGCCTACCTGCGCAGCCGTCCGCAGGTCCGCTACCTGTTCGGCCCGGTCAGCATGAGCAACAGCTATCCGAAACGCGCCCGCGATCTGCTGGTCTGGTTCTATCGTCACTACTTCCCCGACCCTGACGGACTGGGGCGCTCGAACAGCCCCTACGTGCTCGACGACGAGACCCGTGCCGAGATGTTCAGGCTGTTCCGGGGCGATGACTACGCGGCGGACTTCGCCCTGCTCAAGGAGCAACTGGAGTTTCTCGGCGTTTCGGTGCCGACGCTGTACAAGCAGTACAGCGAACTGTGCGAACCGGGCGGTGTCCGTTTCCTCGACTTCGGCGTCGACGCCGACTTCAACTACTGCGTCGACGGCCTGGTGCTGGTCGACACCGACTACGTCAAAGCGCGTAAGCGCCGGCGTTACATCGGCGAAGAAAGCACCAACGAAGAGCTCAAGGAGGAGGTGCAGATCGCCTGATCGGGGTGCCGAGGCGGAGGCTGCGGTCTACACTGAATGCTGAACGTACCGGGTGCGAATCGGATACCAACAGCAGGCTCCAGCCATGAGCAGATCACTGAAACCGGCCTCGAACAGCACGGAGATCGAGACCTTTATCAACCAGGCAAAAGAGGTGGCGGTGCGCGAAAACGGTCGCGGCAGGCTGCTGTTCGCGATGGACGCCACCGCCAGCCGCAGTCCGACCTGGGATCATGCGTGCAAGCTGCAGAGCGAGATGTTTCTCGCCAGCGCCGAGAGCGGCCGACTTCAGGTACAACTCTGCTACTACCGCGGCTATCGCGAGTTTCACTACACCGACTGGGTCGACAGCGCCTCCGCTCTGCTCACGCAGATGAACGCGGTGAGTTGCCTCGGCGGACATACCCAAATCGGGCGGGTCCTCGAACACGCCCTGCGCGAAAACAGCCTGCGCCCACTCAACGCCATGGTGCTGGTCGGCGACTGCTGCGAAGAGCCGATCGATCCGCTGTGCGAGATGGCCGGAGAGCTTGGCTTGCACGGTACCCCGATCTTCGGTTTTCATGAGGGCAGCGATCCGAACGGTCGCCTGCTGTTCGAGCAACTGGCACGCCTTTCGGGAGGCGCCTTCGCCCGCTTCGACCTCGGCAGCGCCGATCGTCTGCGCGAACTGCTCGGTGCCGCCGCGGTCTACGCCACCGGAGGCCTGCAGGCGCTGGAACGCTACGCGGGCGGCGGCCGTGAACTGCTGGCGCTGACACGCCAGTTACGCAAGTAACCCTAACCCGGCAATAGTCCAGCAATGATTGACGAGGAGCGACCGTGAACCCGATCGGCTTATTACTGTTCGGACTGATCGCCGCCGGCGGTTGGCTATGGCTCAGACGGAAGCCCGCGCAGGAGCGTACCCTGGCCGGAGTCAAGCTTGCCCTGCTGCTGGTGCTGTTGGGGCTGCTGTTTCTCGCCATCACCGGCCGCATGCACTGGCTGGGTGTTCTGGTCGCCCTGCTGTTGCCGCTGGCACAGCGCCTGCTGCCGCTGATACTGCGCCTGATCCCCTGGATCCAGCGCAGCGTCCAATACCGAAGCGGTCGGCGCTCCGGCAGCACCGGATACTCGCATGTGCGCAGCCGCATGATCGAAATGACGCTGGCCCACGACTCCGGCGATATGGAGGGCGAGATACTGGAAGGCAGCCTCGGTGGGCGCAAGTTGAGCAGCCTGAACAAGGAGGAGTTCCTGCAACTGCTGCAGGAGTGTCGCAACAGCGACCGGGACTCCGCCCGCCTGCTGGAAACCTACCTCGACAAACGCTTCGGCCCGGCCTGGCGTGCCGACGATCCCGGTGCAGCAAGTGGCGACGAGGGGGACACATCGCATGACAGCCCCTCGATGACCCGAGAGGAGGCGCTGGCGATTCTGGGACTGGAGCCCGGCGCCGGGCGGGACGCGATCGTCGAGGCCCATCGCCGGCTGATTCAGCGCAACCATCCGGATCGCGGCGGCAGCACCTGGCTGGCGTCACGGATCAACGAGGCGAAAACCCTGCTGCTGCGGGAGTAGTCGGTCAGGGCAGAGGCACCCGACCGGACGGCCACTGCAGAGGCCGTCCGACCGGCTGCAGTTTCAACCCTCGGCCCAGTGCGGGATCATCATTGAGCAGCACCAACGCGCCCTCCCCCTGCAGCCGCCAAAGCTGGGTATCGACGACACCGTCCACGCCGGGCCGCGCCAGTTCCAGCAAAATGCGCTCAGCGTTGAGGAAGCGCCACTGCCCCGAACGCGGCACCAGCGATCGTCCGTCGTGATTATCCTCTATCAGGCGCACGCTGCCGTCCGCCTTCAACAACAGGTGCAGGTCCCGCAGATACTCTCCCGTGGCGGTCCGATAATGGGAGTTCAGCGTCAACCGCTGCAGATCGCCATACCGGGCACAGCCGCTGAAAATACGCCCATCCAGGTCGACCTGGGCCGTGAGCGCATACCAGACACCCTGCGGGTCCTGGCAGGGCTGCGCCTTGATATCCAGGGCGATACCCACCCTGCGCCTGCCGTCATCCAGGCTCTGATACCAGCGCCGGATCTCGCCGTCACGCATCCGCTGGGGGGCGTCGAACACCAGGGTACGCAGCTTTCGAGGCTGGTTGAAGACCAGCCTGCCCTCCTCGAGTATCGCGGACCAGGGTGGCGTCGAACCGGCCGCATACAGCACGGCCCCCGAGAAGTTCTCGTCGCAGCTGTTCAGGTCGCCACCGATGACGCGGGGTTCGATCAGGTGCAGAGCGGCGTCCACCTCCCGTATCCAGCCCTCCAGGTAGATCGGCAACCCCTCGCCGCCGCCACTCAAGCGCAGATACTCCTGCCGAAGGCGCTCGGGAACCTCGTCCATCGGGCGCCACCGAGTTCGGCCACAGGGCTGAAAAACCGCTACCCCCTCCTCGATGGAGACCAGCCCGCGCTGATAGCTCGCATCATCCGGTAACCGGGGAGTCAACAGACAGCCGCCGATCAAGGCAACAAACAGGAGTAGTAAAACAAAGCGCAGCATCCAGGCAATCCCTGCAAATTTTGAACCGATCTTATTCGCGGCTGTCATCACACTCAAGCTTGGCCCCAAAGGTTGCCACGCGCAACGGCAAATATTAAACGCACTGCTATTATCAGTATCAGGTATGCGACATATTCGTCCCAGTACATTTCGTCTCAGAACAAGGAGATTCAGATGCCCGGACATAACTATCAGATCGTCGAGATCGCCGGTTCCTCCACCAGCAGCTACGACGACGCGATTCGTGGCGCCATCGCCGAAGCCGGCGCTCGTCACGAACATATGAATTGGTGGGAGGTCAAAGAGATGCGCGGCCACATCAAAGACGGCGCCGTCGCCCATTATCAGGTGGTATTGAAAATAGGATTCCGCCTGGAATAAAACACCTGTTACAATTGATCAATAAGTGTCGCCAAAGAGAGGCTGCTTTTTACGTTCCAAGTAGCCATTAAACAACGGAACTGAACCCGTGTTCATCGTCGCACAGCATGTGTCGAACTGTGCCAGGAGTAAACAAGATGACCGCCAGCCCACAAATCCTGCTTGTCGATCAGAACAGCGAGCAGCTAGCGCAACTCAACGAATACCTTGTCGGTGCCGGTTACCGGGTACGAACCGCCGACACCGGTGACGAAGCTCTACAGACGCTCGAATCACGCAAGATAGAGCTTGCTCTGTGCGACCTGCGTACCAGTGCCCGTGACGGCCTGACGCTCAGCGAACTGATCCAGCACGACTACCCGGCGATCACCCGCATCCTGATCGTCAACCAGCAAGTGCTGCCCGAAGCGCTCGAAGCGACCGCCCAGGGCGCTTTCGGCATCCTCACGCCTCCGTTCGACCGGGCTCACCTGCTCGATACCGTAAGGGCCGCCCTCGATGCCGCCAATCAACGCCGTGACCAGCGTTGGCGCGCCGACATCATCGCCCGCAGCCCGATCATGGAGAACCTGCTGGATCAGGCGCGACGTGTGGCGGTATCCGATGTCAATCTGATCATCAGCGGCCCCGACGGCAGCGGCAAGGAGTTGCTTGCCAGGGCGATTCACCTCGCCGGCCGCCGCTCGGACAAGCCGTTCGAGGTACTGAACTGCAGCAATCTGCCCGAACAGATGCTGGAGTCCGAGCTGTTCGGCCACAGCCGCGGCGCATTCAGCGGCGCCAATACCGACCATCCGGGCCTGCTGTCCCGGGCACAGGGCGGCACGCTGTTGCTGCGCGACATATGCGACCTGCCGCTCGCGCTGCAGGAGAAGCTGCTCACGACGCTGAAATCGGGACGCACCCGTGCCATCGGCAGCGACCGGGAGGAACCGATCGACGTGCGCGTCATCGCCAGTTCCCAGCGCAACCTGGAGCACGCGATGCTCAATGGCGAGTTGAACGAAGCGCTCTACTATCTGCTCAACGTGGTCAATCTGGAGATCCCCTCGCTGCAGGAGCGAGCGGAGGATATCCCCCTGCTGGCACGCCACTTCCTTGCCCAGGAAGCAAGCAAGCAGAGCCGGCGCGTACGCAATCTGTCGCCGGGGGCGATCCATCTGTTGGGTCTGTCGGCATGGCCGGGCAACGTGGCACAGCTGAAAAAGGTAGTGGCCCAGGCGGTATCCAACAGCACCTCGCCGGTGATCTCCGAATCGCTGATCTCCCAGGCGATGGACAATCAGGAGCGCGTCATCCCCTCATTCAACGAGGCGAGAGCGGAGTTCGAGCGTCGCTACCTGATCAAGCTGCTGCAGATTACCGAGGGGAATGTCACGCATGCGGCCAGAATTGCCGAGCGCAATCGAACCGACCTGTACAAGCTGCTGGGCAAGCACGACCTGGAGCCCTCGCGCTTCAAGGCGCGCCATCGCCGTGCCAAGAGCGGCAACGACGCGCAATCGACCGGCCGGACCGGCACCCAGGGCTGAGGGAACAGGGCCGGCACTGACCGGCCCTGTTGCTGTCTATGCCCGCACGACGGCGGCTTGCTGGGCGCCGGTAAGCCGGCAGAGATCCGCCGGTGAAAGCTCCAGATCGAGCCCCCGACGACCGCCGCTGACCAGTATCGTGCCCTGCCCGGCGGCGCTGATATCAAGCACCGTCGGCAGGTGTTTCTTCTGGCCCAGGGGGCTGATGCCACCGACGATGTAGCCGGTGGCCCGCTCGGCATCCGCCGGCTGGGCCATCGCCACTTTTTTGACCTTCAGCGCTGCCGCCATCGCCTTGAGATCCAGTTGCCGGGCCACCGGTACGATACCGACCGCCAGCCTTTTCGCATCGCCCTCGATCGCCACCAACAGGGTCTTGAACACCTGCTCATGCGGCCGGCCAAGTTTTTCCGCCGCCTCCAGCCCGTAGGCGGGTGCCGCAGGATCATGCTCGTACTCATGCACGCTGAATGCGATGCGGGCGCGCTCCAGCGCCTTGATGGCGGGCGTCACAGGGCAAGCCTCCCGTCAGTCGAAAAGGCCGAGCGCACGGTCGGTCAGGTCGATCACGTCGACAACGGTGCCGCGCCCCTCCATCACGCGGACGATGCTGTCACCCACCCGCAGCAGTTCGATACCGTCCTGCCGTCCGGTCAGCCGGTTGAGCAGATCCGAGGGTAGGCGTTCGGCATGGCGGTACACCTCCGGATCGATCACCTCGCCGCGTACCAGCTTCTTCTTCCACCCCGGGGGCAACTCGCCGCCACGCTGCAGCTTCATGCGCAGGCCCGGTGGCAGCGACGCGTAACGCTTCGTTTCCGGCTCATAGCCGACACCGTAATGCTCCACCAACACCCCGCGCAGCAGCCGCTCCCGATCGTCATCGGACAGCCTCTCGCGCAGTTCGCGTCCGGCCTCGCCCTTCCCGCTGTGCTTACCTTCGTCGCGGGCATCTCGAGCTTTCGAGTGCTGCTCGGCCTGTTCGGCCTTGCCCCGTTGCTTCTCCTCTACCCACTCGGGTTTGCCGGCCAGAACCGGCAGCGACAGGGTAATCAGAGCTCCCAGCAAGATCTTTTTCATCCTAATATCCTCATTCAACCTGACGGACAGGGTAGCCTGCTCAATCTGAACCGAAACCGAACGGCTTCACACCCTCTTTCGCAAGGGCTCGACGATCGACTCCAGGCCGTTCAGCTTGATCTCGTACAGCAGCGCCAATCGCTCGCCCAACTTACCCTCGGGAAAGCCCTTGCCTGCAAACCAGACCAGGTAGGGCTCGGGCAGATCGAGCAGCACCCTGCCCTTGTATTTTCCAAACGGCATTTTCATCCGCACCAGATCGACCAACAGTTCGCTGTCCAGTTCCATATCGCCTCCCGTTTCGGCCCTCAGTATACACCCTCTTATCGACATACCGGCTGGAAGCCTCGCCACCGGACAGGGTAAAATCCCGGCCAGACAAGCAAACCGCAACAACGCATCGATCACCATGCCGGCACCCAATCCCTTACATCAGGCGCTTGCGCTGATGCAGCAGCAAGCCTACACCAGCGCCCAGGCGATCTGCCGACAACTGCTGGCGCAAAACCCGGACGACTTCAACGCCCGCCACCTGCTCGGCGTCATCAAGATGCAGGCGGGCAACCCCCTCGGCGCCTGCAAGGAGCTCAGGCAAGCCGCCGATCTGCCGGTGGCACCGCGCTTCAAGGCCCAGGCATTGAGCAACCTGTCGCTGGCACTGCAGCAGCGCGAGCGCACCGCTGAGGCCCTGGCGGCGATCGAACAGGCCCTGGCGCTGGAACCGGAGGAGCAGGCGTTCCATCTGAACCGGCTCAATCTACTGGAGAGCCTTGAGCGCTGGTCGGCCATTGCGCAAGCCGCGCTCGACCACCCGATACTGAACAGCCTGTCCGATGCCCGATACCCGCTGGCACGAGCGGCACGCAAGAGGGGCGAACTCGACGAGGCGCTGACCCGCATTCAGCCGCTGTGCGATGCAGAGGATGTCGACCCGGAGATCATCGGCGAATGGGCACTGCTGATGATCCTGACCGGACAGGAACAGGGGCTGTTGCGGCAGATCGAGGCGTTCGACAGCCGTCGGCTGCAGACACTGGCCGACTACATGGCCGAAGAGGGCGAGGATTCCGCCGCCCTGCTGATCTACCGCGCACTGCTGCGGATGGAGCCCGGGCACGCCGGAGCCCGCCACATGATCGACGCCGCCGCGGGCCATATCGAGGCGGGCGCCCCGGCCGACTATATCCGCGACCTGTACGACGCCCATGCCGAGCGCTTCGAACAGCAACTGGTACGCAGGCTGGGTTACCGGGCACCGGAGCTGCTGGCCGAACAGCTGCAATCGCTGCTGCCGACACGGCTCGAGCGTGTCGCCGACCTGGGGTGCGGCAGCGGCCTGCTGGGCCGCGCACTGCGTCAGAGGTTCGACATCGCGAGCCTGCACGGCTGCGATCTGTCCCCGGGAATGCTGGAGCAGGCCCGCCGCCAGGGCGGCTACGACCGGCTCGACCGGGAGGAGCTGCTCGCCTGGTTGAACCATGAAACCGAACTGGATCTTGTCGGCGCCACCGATGTGCTGATCTACACCGGCGACCTGGCGCCGGTGATGCAGGCGGTTGCCCGGTCGCTGCGCCCCGGCGGCTGGTTCGCGTTCAGTGTCGAGGCTTCGGCGCAGGAGCTGCAGTTGGGCGGTAGCGGCCGCTACCGGCACGGCGAGCACCATGTCCGTTGCCGTGCGGCCGCCGCGGGGCTGGAGGTACACGGTTGCGAGCGCTTCCCGTTGCGCGAGGAACAGGGCAAGATGGTGTCGGGCTTGATGGTTATCTGCCGGCGCCCGGATGACGCCGAGCGCTAGGAGCAAACAATGAATACACCGCTGGTCACCGGCCTCTATATCTACCCGATCAAGTCGGGTGCCCCCATCCCCCTGCCCACGGCCTGGGCGGAGAGCCGCGGACTGGCGATGGACCGGCGCTTCATGGTCTGCGATGAGGAGGGCGGATTCATTACCGCACGCGAGGAGCCGCGCCTGCTGGGGCTGGTCTCCACCCTGGTCCACGACGGCCTGATCCTGAGCGCGCCGGAGAAACCGCCCTACTACCTGCACTATCGGGAAATCGGCGATCAGCGCCGTCAGGTCAAGGTGTGGAACGATATCCTCGCCGGCAGACGTTGTCCGGAGACGCTCGACCGCTGGCTCAGCGACTATCTGGGGCAACCGGTGCACCTGATCTACAACGACCCGGACAGCTACCGCATTGCCGGGCGGGCTCCCGAGCGTCCGGTGCTGTTCAGCGACGGCTACCCCATTCTACTGACCAGCGAAGACTCGCTGCAGGCGATACGCGACGAAGGCCCGGCGGATGCCGAGATGCGCCGCTTCCGCCCCAATCTGGTGGTCAAGGGCGCCGAGGCCTGGGCCGAAGACGGCTGGAAACGGATCGCCATCGGCGAGGTGGAGCTCGAGCTGGTCAAGCCCTGCGAGCGTTGCGTACTGATCACCCGCGATCCCCTCAGCGGCGACAAGCACCCACGCTCCGAACCGCTGCGTACGCTGGCCCGCATCCATCGCAGCGCGGATGGCCGCGTCTGCTTCGGGCATAACCTGATGGTGACCAAGCCCGGACTGCTGGAGGTCGGTGCGCAGGTTCACGTTCTGGAATAGAGGTCGGGCGTTCAGGCTTTCAGCAAACGCGCCACCACCTCCCTCAGCCTCTGCAGTTGAGCGTTGCGCCCCGACGGCCGGGCAACCTCCCCGGCGGGCAGTTGACGCCAGACCCGTGCGACCAGCAGTTCCTGGTCATCGTCGCCGAGCCCCAGCTCGGGCCACCGCTGCACCGTTGCCGACAGCAGCCGATCCAACTCCAGCAGCGTGCTTTCCAGCGAGCGCAGGTGTTCGGCAAAGCCTACCAGACGCACCCTCTCCCCGGCCGTCGGAAGCGGCACGGGCAGATCCGCGAACAGCGCCGGCAGTTGTGTCGCCGACACGCTCCCCAAGGCGCCGCTCAACCGATAGCGCAACCGGTCGGCATAGCGCTGCCGCATCGGTTGAAACCATCGCAGACAGCGCGCCGACAACGGGTTGAGCACCAGTACCGAATGGGCGCCGGACACGGGATCGAGCTGGTCGCCGACCCGCACCGGCAGAAAGCCGCCGTGACGCCAATACCCCAGCAGCTCTCGCGTGGCGGCAAAGCCGGCGCCCATATAATCGACCCCTTCCCTCCGCGCCCGCTCGACCAGCGCGTTCAGCAGATGACCTCCCAGCCCCTGCCGCTGCAGCCTTGGATGGACGGCGATACGCAGCACACGCCACGCGCACCAGGGGGCAACCGCCAGTTCGCCCTCGTGGGCGATCAGCGCCTGCGGCAACAGATGGCCGGTCGGACGACGATGCCCCTCCCAGACGCCGCGAGCCAGCTCCTCGGAGAGCTCCCCCTCCCGTGCGATCAGGGCGCAGCCGACCAGTTCGGCTCCCCGCATCAGCAGATGGACCTGTAGATTGGGACTGTCCAGCAGAACCCTGAGGTCGCCCGGCGTCGTGCGATAGTGGGCCAGAATCAGCAGACCGAACAGATGGCGCAGCAGCGGTTCGTCATGCAACAGGCGGTCACGGTCCAGCGTCTCGACTCTCAGCGGTTCGTCACTTCCGGGATCGGGCTCCTCCGGCTCCGCATCGAGCAGCAACAGCTTCGATACCAGTTGTTCCAGGGGATCGCCCGGCGCCCAACGTACCGGCGTCCGCATCTGCAGCTGCTCCACCCCGGGCACGAGGCGCTTGAGTTCATCGAGAAAACGCAGGGTGAAGCCGCGACCGTTGCCTTCGTAGCCGTGCTGGGTCGTGGCGAAGATCAGCCGCGGGTAGTGCCCGCTCAGGGCACTGAGAATCGGAGTTGCGACCGCCGCCGCCTCGTCGATCACCAGCAGGTCCGCCGCCGGCCGTCGCTTCAGCGCCTCGGAGGGCGTCAGATAGCCGATCTCCAGCACCCCTGCCCTCGCCCACTCGCCCTGCCAGGTCAGCGCACCGAGTTCATGTTCGACGCGCTCGAAGAGGGAGGTCAACGCCTGTCGGGACGGCGCCGTCACCAGGACCTTCAATGCTCGCGACCGGGCGACGGCAACCAACGCCAGGCCGATGGCGGCGGATTTGCCCCGGCCCCGGTCGGCACCGAGCACCAGCGCGCAACGCCGCCGGCCGACACGCTCGACCAGGTGCTCGACCACCTTTTGCTGATCGACACTCATGAAGGGGGGTTGAGGTGATGGATCCTGATCGGCCGTCGCCGGGCGGTCGGGCAGGTCCTGGGCCTCCGACGTCAGCCGCAACACGCTCCTGTCGGCCTCGAGCAGCCGTACCAGGCGGTCGAGATAACGCGGCGCCGGCACCGCCGTCCACGGCTCGACCAGCAGTTTCCGATATTCGGGGTCGTCGTAGTACGTCCACTGCCCGGGCGCGGGCGAGATCAATACCAACCAGCCGCCGGCCGCAAGGGTACCGGCGAGTTGGGCAAAGCTGTTGGGGTTAAAACCGCTGAAGGCATCATAGACGGCCCAGGGCAGCGTCCGTCCGAGCAGTTGACCGGCCCGAGCCGACGGCATGGAATCGACACCCTCGTATGCCCGGTTGCCGATTACCACACCCTTGCCATGGACGGCGCTCAACCAGTTCACGACTTCGGCCAGTTGCCGGTCACACTCGCTGCGCTCTCCGCTTACCCAGATCAGGGCACGATGACGACACGCGCTCAGGCGCGCATCGAGCGCGGAAAGCTCGGCGGAACTCATGCGCTGTAGGAGTTGCTTAACGCATCCACGCCGGCAGCTTCCGCCCGGTAGCTGAAGCTACCCTTGGGCTGGGTTCGCACCTCATCCAGGCGCAGATGCAACTGCTCATGCACCTTGTCCGGGGTCAGGTCGGATTTGGGCTGCAGGGTACAGGCGGCGAGGCGCACCTCGATCTCCTCCTCACCCATCAGGCGGACGGCATCTTCGATGCAGCTCTTCGCCAGCACCTCGGCATTCTCGTTGGTCGAGGGCAGCAGCAGTTGCAGATCACCCATATCGCTGAGCCCGACCAGATCGCCGGGACGCGAGATCCGGTCAGTCAGCATCGATGCCAGACGCACCCGCGCCATCGCCTTCACGGCCGGATCGGCACACTGGATCTCCAGTTGCATCAGCGTCAACGGCGTAAAGTCGCGCACCGCTCGACGACACTCGGTTTCGAGTACCCGTGAGAACCAGTCCGGCAGGGCCGCGCCGGTTTCGCTGTCGGTGACGCGCTGGCCGATCAACGACCGTTCCAGCTCCTTCAACCGGGTATGCAGCAACCGGCGTTGGGCACGCAAGCGCGCATAACCCAAGCCCAGCAGCAGCAACGTCACCAGGCCCAGCGCCGGCACCCATAGCGGCAACTGCTGGATGACGGCATAACCGGTCAGCGCCAGAATGGCTGCCGCGGCAGCCAGTATCAGCGCATCGAGGCTGCGCCAACCATCCTCATGAAAAGAGGGTTCCATCGTACTATTGCTCTCGCCGATAGTGGGATCCGGGGAGTCTGCCGAACAACCGACAGACCCTTAGCCACTGACAGTAAAACGTTTTTTCGCCAACGGCGCAATCCGAGACCCCTTCGTCTCACTCAACTCTCAGCGGCCGTGATGCAGATGGCGCTCCAGATTCTGTTGCCGCTGATACTCGTTCTTGCGCAACAGTACATAGATCGCCCCCGTGCCGCCATGCTGAGGCTGGGCGCAATGATAGGCCATCACCTCATCCATCATCGGCAACCATAGGTTCAGACAGCTCTTGATCCGGTTGGCATGCGACTCGGCGTGCCGCGACCGGCCGTACTGGATCAGCACCGTGCGGATACCGAGACCAACGCACTGCTGAACGAAGCCGACCACCTCATCGGCGCACTCCGCCGGCGACCGGTTGATCAGGTCCAGGCGCGCATCCACGGTGTATCGGCCCAGTCGAAGGTTGCGGTAGACCCCCTCCTGGACACCATCACGCTTCCACTCGATCGGATCGAGAGGGTCCAGCAGCTGTTCGGGCGCCAGTATCATCCCCTTCGGTTCACCGCCCATGGCGGCGAGACGGCGGGCACGATGCCGGGGATCGAGTCGCGGCCGCACCGATCGTCGCACATCTACCCGGCGGTCCGACTTGATCGGCCGCACGCCGTCGGCTTCCATCATTTCGAAGAACTCGTCCTCATCGTTCATGGCTCGGGGTCCTCCGTTTAGCATCGTCGTGGAACATGACCCAAGAATAACGCCGGCCATACCCCGGCATCCAGACTCTACCCTTTTGGACAGACAACTTTCCCTCTGCTCGATAGTCGATTAAGGTGAAACCACATCAACGCCCCTTGCGTGGATACCATAATGCAGAAAATTGTCGTCACACTGATTGTCGGCATTCTTGCCGCTGCCGTTTACCTGTACTGGTCGGGCACTCCGTCCGCCCCCGGGATGCAGGCGGAAAAGCAGATCGACGCCGCCACCCTGACCGCCGCCAAGGAACATATCGCCTCACTGACCGGCGACAGTGCCAAGGAGCCGATCGATATCGACAGGGCAAACAACTTTGTCACCGGCGAGCAGTTGCTCGAGCTGCCGCAAGCGGCATCCAATGCCGCCGACATCGAAACCGCCCCCGCCGACGACTCCGGTACCGCGACCGCCTTCGGCGTCGATCTCGGCCTGATCGGCACCAGCGCCGACATCTCCCGGATCGAAATACCGGAGCTGAACCGGATACGCCTGAAGGAGCTGCTGAACGACCCCAACCGCAACCCGCACGACGTGTTCTACATCCATGCCGTCGACCATTACGACCGTCAGGGGCTATGGGGCATCATGCAGCGAGGTCTGACCGACACCTTCGCCAAGGGGATCCGGCTGAGTCGGCAGAGCCGAATCCTCAGCGCCACGATTCCCGACGATGCCGACGAGCGGCTGGCGGACCGTTCGAGCTCCTTCCTCGGCAATATCCTGGACCGCAAGGTGAAGGAGACCCTGATCTACAACTATCGCCAGGGCCTGCTCGGGCGTGATCCCAATCTGATTCAGCCCGGCCAGCAGTTGCTGATCATCCGCTTCAGCGAAGAGGAGCTGGTCAGCATCTACAACCATTTTGCCCATGGTCCCGCGGCCACCGACTAGCCCACAGGAGCCCGATATGATCGACCTCTACACCTGGAGCACGCCCAACGGTCGCAAGGTCTCGATCATGCTCGAAGCCTGCCGCCTGCATTACAGTGTCCACCCGGTCGACATCCTGAACCGGGAGCAGTTCGAGCCCGAGTTCCTGACCATCTCGCCGAACAACAAGATACCGGCCATCGTCGACGAAGAGGGCCCGAACGGCGAGCCGATCAGTCTGTTCGAGAGCGGCGCGATCCTGATCTACCTGGCCGAGAAGTGCGGGCAGTTCATGCCCGATGTCCCGTCGGCGCGCTACGAGGTGTTGCAGTGGCTGATGTGGCAGATGGGCAGCTTCGGCCCCTATCTGGGTCAGGCGCACCACTTCAACCGCTTTGCCCCGGAGAAGATCCCCTACGCCATCGAGCGTTATAACAAGGATGCCCAGCGTCTGTGGGGCGTACTGGACAAGCGTCTCGAGGAGCGAGAGTTCGTCGTTGACGAACTGAGCATCGCCGACTTCGCCATCTACCCCTGGGCCTGTCGTCACGAGTGGCAGATGATCGACCCGGCCGACTTTCCGGCCGCCGCCGAGTGGATGCAGCGGATGGCACAACTCCCCTTCGTCGAGCGCGGCATGCAGGTCCCCTGAGCGGCAGACAGCCGGCAAAACGAAGCAGAATTGAACATTTTTTGCACAACACGCCAATATTACATGGACACCGACCCTCGGCATGCGTAGTATGTGCGCCTTTCCTCCTGGCAACGCTGCCTGAATGTTCCTGCAGCAAAGCCTCATCTTGACTCAGGTAACAATCACAGTATGTCAAACTCCGAAGCTCCCACCTCTTTTGGTGATCTGGGACTCTCCGCACCTATTCTTCAAGCGCTGACCGAAGTCGGCTATGAAACCCCCTCTCCGATCCAGGCGGGCGCTATTCCGCCACTGCTGGAAGGCCGCGACATTCTCGGGCAGGCCCAGACCGGCACCGGCAAGACCGCCGCATTTGCCCTGCCCCTGCTGCAGCGCATCGACACCAGCAAACAGTATCCGCAGTTGCTGATCCTGGCACCGACACGCGAACTCGCGCTTCAGGTTGCCGAAGCCTGCGACAAATACGCCCGTCACCTGACCGGCCTGCGCACCCTGTCGATCTACGGCGGCCAGGGCTATGACAGCCAACTGCGCGCGCTGCGCCGCGGTGTTCAGGTGATCATCGGCACCCCCGGCCGCGTCATGGACCACGTCCGCCGCGGCACCCTCGAGCTGGACCGCCTGCAGACACTGGTCCTGGACGAAGCGGACGAGATGCTGCGCATGGGCTTCATCGACGATGTCGAATGGATCCTGCAGCACACGCCGCCGCAGCGCCAGATCGCGCTGTTCTCGGCCACCATGCCCACCGCGATCCGCCATATCGCCGACAACTATCTGCGCGAACCGGCACTGATCAAGATCGCCGCGCAGACGGCCACGGCAAGCACTATCCGTCAGCGTGTCTGGACCGTCCGCGGCATGAGCAAGCTCGCCGCCCTGACCCGCCTGCTGGAGATGCAGGAGCATGACGCCAGTCTGATCTTCGTGCGCACCAAGACCGCCACCGAGGAGCTGGCCGAACAGCTGAGCAAAGCCGGTTTCCCGGCCGCGGCCCTGCACGGCGATATCGTCCAGCAGCAGCGTGAGCGCGTCGTGGAAAAACTCAAGCGCGGCGAGCTCGATATCGTTATCGCCACCGACGTGGTCGCCCGCGGCCTCGACGTGGAGCGCATCAGCCACGTCATCAACTACGACATCCCGTACGATGCCGAGTCCTACATCCACCGTATCGGCCGTACCGGTCGTGCCGGTCGCGAGGGCGATGCCATCCTGTTTGTCGCGCCGCGAGAGCAGCGCCTGTTGAGTCAGATCGAGCGCACCACGCGTCAGCCGCTTGACCAGTTGGTCCTGCCGACGGCAAAAGAGATCAACGCCCTGCGCATCGAGCGGCTGAAGGCACGTATCAAGGCCGCAGCCGAAGGCGACAAGACCGACCAGTTCAAAACACTGCTGGAGTCGCTGACCCAAGGCGAGGATGCCATGGCACCGGCGGACGTCTGTGCAGCGGCGCTGTCGCTGCTCTACGCCGACCAGCCGTTCCTGCTGAACGAGAACGAACCGAACCCGAATACAGAGCGCCCCCGTCGCGAACCTCGCGAGGCAGGCCCCGGCCCGGCCGCCGGTCGCAAGCCGGTACGCAACGCGCCGCCTGCCGACGGCATGGAGCGGTTCTGGATCGGTGTCGGTTATCAGCACGGCGTCAAACCGGGCAATATCGTGGGCGCCATCGCCAATGAAGCGGGACTGGAAAGCAACAATATCGGCCGCATCAACATCAGCGACGAATTCAGTACCGTCGACCTGCCGCGCGGACTCTCCACTGACGCGCTGCAGACACTGAAACGCGCCCGCATCTGCGGCCAACGCCTGGATATCCGTCCCTGGACCGAGAACCGCTCAAGCGGGCCGCGTCGCCAGGGTAGCAAGCGGACCTATCAGAAGCGCGGTTAAGAAAAACATCGCCGCTCCTGTACATAAAACGGGGGTATCCCCGCCGAGGATACCCCCTTGTCTGCCGGAACGATTCCGGCTAAGGACCATGCCAAGCATGGAGGTAATGGATGCCTGCTGCTCACCACACCTGATGTGTGCTGATACAATGCCAGTATAGACAAGCAATTCTTGCCTGCCCGGCAAAATGTCAATCAGCGGCCTGAAAGATTTTCATCTGCTCCGATCGCCAGTGCGCACGCGGTCAAAACCGGTTTCGAGGGGGTTGTCTGACCGCCCTCTTCGACCAGTTTACGCTTGGCCATCCGGGTCAGTTGCTTGATCGCATACTCGCGCTTCAGTGCCGCCGAACGGTCGCTGTGCGCCTCGGCCCACACCATCTGCACCGGACGTCGGGCACGCGTGTAGCGTGCGCCCGAACGACCACCTTCGTTATGCTCCCGCTCGCGCCGTTGAAGATCGGTGGTGATGCCGGTATAGAAACTACCGTCGACGCAACGCACAATATAGACATACCAATACTGCATGATCGCGAGTGTGCCGGCATCCGGCACGATCCGCCATGCCTGAACGAAAGATCGAACAGACGCCCGCTCGAGAGCCTCGATGACCAAACGCCGTCGCAACGCCTACTTCCAGTGTCAGCAGTTTCGCATCGAACAACAGGATGCGGCGATGAAGGTCACCACCGATGCCTGCGTCCTGGCCGCCTGGGCGCCGGTCGAAGGGGCCCGACGCATACTGGATATCGGTACCGGCAGCGGACTGCTGGCGCTGTTCGCGGCCCAACGCGCCCCCGAGGCACAGGTGGATGCCATCGAGCTCGATCCCCTGGCGGCGGCACAAGCCAGATCCAACTTCGACAACAGCCCCTTCGCCTCTCGGCTGACCCTCATCGAGGGGGATATTCTTGAATTTCGTTCCGACGGGGGTTGCGACGAAGGTTACGACGCCATCCTGTGCAACCCGCCCTTCTTCAGTGAATCGACGCGCAACAGCTGCGAACGCCTGAGCCAGGCGCGGCACGACACCCGGTTGTCCCTGAATGCTCTGCTCGGCGCGACGCGTCGACTGCTGCAGCCTCAGGGTCACGCCTATCTGCTGTTGCCGGTCGACGGCGCCACACAACTGGAGAGCGAGCTCGATCAACACGGTCTGTACCTGCGCAGGCAATTGTCACTGACAAGCCAACCGGGAGACGCACCCCACCGCAGGGTTCTGGGCCTGTCGCCCGAGCCGGGCGAACTGCACGAGGAGAGTCTGACCCTCTACACCACCCACCCGGTGCATAGCCGTGAGGCCGGACGGCTCTTCCATCCCTTTTACACACGGCTGAAATGCGAAGCGACGGAGTACGCCCTGCCGAAATAGAATGCCTTTTCCATATCGGGCCGAGCTGCCCTATTTGGTACCAAAATACTGGGGTATTAGACTTTCGGTCCACCGGGGCAAGCGGTAGAATTGGCGCCAATCCTGTGCAGTACCCAACGGACTGACCCGCTGCTTCGCCCTCTCGCCACGCAAGGTCGCCCCGCCGTTCAACAATTGCTGCGCACTCACTTACCGGAGCATCCCGCATGCATACCCTTCTACTCCTGATCGCAGGCGTTGCCTTCCTGTCGATCGTGCTTGAGGACGTGATCCACGTCAACAAGGCCAAGACGACCCTGTTTTTCGGCACCCTGGCCTGGCTGCTGATATTCCTGTTCCCGGAGGCTGGGCAATCGAAGGAGTTCATTCTCGAAAAGCTAAACGAAAACCTGCTTGAGATCGCCGGCCTCTGGCTGTTCCTGATGGCGGCGATGACCTTTGTCGCCTTTCTCAACCACCAGGGGCTGATCGAGACACTGATCTACAAGGCCCTGCCCCGAAAGGTGAGTGAACGCAAGCTGATGTTCATGGTGGCGGGCTTTGCCTTTCTGTTCTCCTCGCTGTCCGACAACATCACCGCCACGTTGATCTCGATCGCGCTGGTGCTGTCTCTGCGGATGGAGGCACGCAAGACCCTGCGCTTTGCCGTCATGGTGGTGTTCGCGGTCAACTCGGGCGGCGTCGCCCTGATCACCGGCGACGTCACCACGCTGATGATATTCATGGCCAACAAGGTCGCCATCGAGGACCTGCTGCTGCTCTCGCTGCCGGCGTTCGTCAGCGTCATGCTGCTGGCGGCACTGCTGTCGCGACCGCTCAAGGGCGAGGTGGAGATCATCCCCACCGAACGCCGCGACGACCGCGTCGGCAAGGTGATCGCCGCAATCTTCCTCGGCACGATCGTCGGCACCATCATCCTCAACGTGATCGCGGGCGTGCCGCCGGTACTGACCTTCCTCTTCGGTCTATCGGTCATGTTCCTGATCGGCCGCATCGGCTACAAGGACGACGAGCGCGAGAGCCTGCTCGACTATATCCGCGTCATCGAGTACGACACGCTGCTGTTCTTCCTCGGGATTCTGTTGCTGGTGGGGATGCTCAAGGAGATCGGTGTGCTGCACTCGCTGGTCGGCGTATATGACCTGCTTCCCACCAACGGTGCCAACTTCGTCATGGGCCTGCTCTCGTCGCTGGTCGATAACGTGCCGCTGACCGCCGCGCTGCTCAAGGCCGATATCGCCATGAGCCATGCCCAGTGGCTGGCGCTGACCTACTCCGTCGGCGTCGGCGGCTCCCTGCTGGTGATCGGCTCGGCGGCCGGTATCGTGGCGATGAGCAAGGTGGAAGCGGTGACCTTCGTCTCCTTCGCCCGTTACTCCATCTACCTGCTTATCGCCTTCGCGGTCGGCTTTACCGGTAGTCTGATGGTCGGCAGCCTGGTGTAACGGCCTACCGACCCGAACAGCGGGGGATTCAGGCTCTGGCCCGATCCCCCTCGCTCCGACCGAACCAGGCCAGACGTGACTGCAAGGCCACCACTTCACCGACGATCAGGATAGCGGGCGCGGGAAGTTGCGCCTGACGCTGCAGCTCGACGATATCCGCCAGCGTACCGGTCAATACACGCTGCTCGGACGACGTCCCCTGGGAGACGATCGCCACCGGCGTGGTCTCCGGCTTGCCGTGGCTTACCAACCCCCTGCAGATCTGCTCCAACGTATGCAGCCCCATATAGAAGACGATGGTCTGATTGGGGTGCACCAGCTCCTCGTAGTTGAGGTCCGTGGTGCGATTCTTCAGTTGCCCGGTGACGAACTTGACCGACTGCGCATAGTCGCGGTGGGTCAGCGGGATACCGGCGTAGGTCGAACAGGCGCTGGCCGCGGTGATGCCGGGCACCACCTGAAACGGGATACCTTCAGCCTGAAGCTCTTCGATCTCCTCGCCGCCACGACCGAAGATGAACGGATCCCCCCCTTTCAGACGCACCACTCGGCGCCCCTGGCGGGCATGCTCCACCAGCAACCGGTTGATACCCTGCTGGGGCAGACTGTGGTTGTCGCGCTCCTTGCCGACATAGATCAGATCGGCGTCGCGACGACAGAGGTCAAGCACCTGCGGCGATACCAGCCGATCATAGATCACCACATCGGCCTGCTGCATCAAGCGCAGCGCCTTGAACGTGAGCAGTTCCGGATCGCCGGGGCCGGCACCGACCAGGTAGACCTCGCCCACCTCGCCGGCGCCTTGATCGCGCTCGAGCGCTCGTTCCAGCAACCGGGCCGCCTCGTCGTCGCGGCCGGCGAAGACCCGTTCGGCCACCTCGCCCTGCAGCACCTGCTCCCAGAACTTGCGCCGTTCGTTGACACTGCCGAACCGGGCCTTGACCCGATCGCGGAAGCTCCCCACCAGCCGGCCCAGGTGGCTGTAGCCGTTGGGTATCAAGGTCTCCAGCTTGGCCCGCAGCAGCCGCGCCAGCACCGGCGACTGCCCGCCGGAGCTGATGCCGATCACGATCGGCGAGCGATCGACGATCGCCGGAAAGACGAAGGTGCAGAGTGCGGGATTGTCGACCACATTGACCGGCAGCGAACGTGCCACGGCATCGTAATGCACCCGCTCGTTCAGCGCCTGATCGTCGGTGGCGGCGACCACCAGCGCGGCCTCGTCCATCAACGCCGGATGATATTCGCCGATGACCACCTGGCCCAGATGAAGCTCGACCAGTTCATCCAGTTCGGCGTGCACCTCACGTGACACCACCCGGACTCTGGCACCGGCCCTGACCAGCAGCCGAGCCTTGCGCAACGCCACGTCGCCACCGCCGATCAGCAGCGCCACGCGTGATTTCAGATCAAAAAACAGCGGCAGGTAATCCACCCGTACTACTCCCGATAATCAACTGCGGAAATCGGCGCTCCCACGCCCGGCATCGGCATCCCTGCCCTGCTCCGGATCAATCCAGACGCCGGTAGCGGTAGACGCCTTCCCCGTCATCATCAGTGTAGATGCAATCGAATCCGGCGTCGGATGCCAGGATCTCGCAACGCGCCGTGTGCGCGTCCAACGCATCCCAGTTCTGTTCGCAGCCGTCGCGGTACTCGCCGTCCTGTACGTCGAAGCGAAGCTGATCGCCCACCTTCACCCAGCGGTAGTCGTAGCGCAGGGTTTCGCACTGCCCGGTGGCGTCGAACTCGGTGTAGCGGCCGGTACCGTCGGCGTTGATCTCTTCGTGACCGATCATCGGCGGCTGACCGCAGTTCTGGTTCATATCGAGCAGATCGTAGCGCCCAACCAGCGCGTCCGTCTCGGGCACCAGTCGCTGTACCGGCAGCATCTCCATCCGTGTCTGCGCCGCCAGGCCGCCCGACTCCATGTCGGTACGGTAGCCCATCCGCATCGGCTGTCCGGCCGCGGCCTTGCGCAGTCGAGCGTGAAACAGGCAGAACTCGTCGTTGGCACCGGCGACCTGGCTCAACAGCGAGCCCGGCAGCGTGGCGAACCACTGGCCGATACGCGGGTAGTCCACGCTGATCGCCATCAAGCCGTTGCTCTCCAGGGTTTCCGAAGCCAGCGCCTTGGCCGCCTTCTCGCCCTGGCTGCCGGAGTAGACCACCAGATGTTTGCCCTGCAGCCCCAGCGTCGCGCTCATGCCCGGCGCCAGGAAACCGAGGTCTACCTCGGTCAGCGAGCCATCGAGCGGCAGTTCCGGCACCCGGCCGGCGGACTGGGGCACCAGGGTCGTGTTGACCAGCGACAGCACCAGCTCCGGGTTTTCGGTGGCCAGACTGAACAGGAAATCCACCGACTCGGGCATACCGCTGGCGTCGGAGAACTGCATGTCATACAGCGAGAACGCCATTCCCTTGATCCCCTGAGCCATGCCGGTCAGCACCCCCAGAGGTGCCGGACTGGTGGCCATCATCCGCTGCTGCATCTGCTGCAGGCGCGGGCACTCGAAGCTGAGCGTGCCCGCCGCGCGCCAAAGCTTGGTCAGCGTCGGCACCAACGTATCCATGTTGGTGGCCACCGCCAGGCCCACCATCTGCTCGCCGTTCACGTGCCCCGGCAGGTGGCCGCGCAGCTCCATCAGCGGCCCGACCACCTCGGCCGAGGGGATCTCCAGCAACGAACGAGCGGAGATGTTGACGCTCTCGCCCTCGACACCGACGCTCTGATAGCCGAACAGCATCCGCGGCATACCGGCGAACAGCCCGGCGATCTCGTTGCGGCAGACGGGGGACAGGTCTTCATTGAGCGGATTGGGCTTGCCCAACCCTGTGGCCAGTGCTTCAAGGTCGGTCGCCAACGTACCGGCCTTCGCCCCCAGCACCCCTTCGGCCAGGCGCTGGATATGGATGAATCCCGCAAAGGTTTCGCTGAAGCCCTGAGCCTTGATCAGTTCGGACAGCTCGCCACTGCCGGCCAGGCTAAGCTGGGGTTCGCGCAGGCCGATCCGCTCAAGCTGGGCCTGCTCGCTGTCGGTGGAGGAGAACAGCGTGACCGTGGCAAGTGCGTCCTGCATGGCAACCACCAGGTCGACATAGCGACCGGCGTCGCCGCTCGCCAGGCGCCAGCGTTTGAGGCTGATGCCGTCACGCATCTCCTCCGTCGGCGTCACCCCCGCTTCCTCGGAGAGCCCCGACCAGAAGGCATCGAACGCGGCCCGGTCGGCGATCTGCATGCGGATCACCGGATAGAGGCCGTGCAGATAGATCGCCTGCTCCGCCTCGACATCGATACCGTAGTGGGAAAACAGCTCGCCGTAGGTGGTGGAGTGGGCCGCGAAGTCGAGCAGATAGGCACGCAGCATCTCCGATCCGGGCGTCTGCTCCTGCGTCTGCCGATCCACCTTCTCGAGCAGTTGCTCGATCTGGCTGGGGTCGATCATGCCCACCGGATAATCGGCCATCCGCTTGGTCACCGCCGGATCGGCCCGGCCGCCGAAATAGAGCGCGGTATCGGCGGGGACATAGGCGGTCAGCCCCTTACCGGCGCTGCCAAACATCCCGGACTGCCAGAGCCAGCCCCCCACGGCCAGAACCAGCGCCAGAAGCAGCGTCGGTATCAGCAATTTTTTCATCGGTATCGCTCCCTGCAGTTGAGATCTCATGATGGAATGGCCGATTCTACCCTAGGCAACCCGGTATCGGATAACCCTGTCTGCCGGTCTTACGGGTTCATTCAAGTTGTATCCACATATCGCGCAGCGCCGCTCCTGCGCAGCCATGCGCCCGCGGCATACCGTACATCCTGTACATAAAAAAGCCGGGCGGTAATCCGTCCGGCTTCCGTAGCGCTCTGGCGTCGATCAGAGCTGCGTATGCAGCCCGCATTCGCGCGTTTCCAGCGCCTTGGTGGGGTCGAAATAATCATTCTCGTTGGGCAGTCCGTGCTCGGCCAGATAGGCGTCGAGCTGCGCTTCGCTCCAGTTGAACAGCGGCGCCACCTTGATCACGCCATCCTTGCTCGCGGTGACGATATCCAGCGACTGACGGAACTCGGTCTGATCCTTGCGGATCGCGTTGAACCAGAGATCCGGCTTCAGTTCGGCCAGCGCCCGCTGGAAGGGTTCCAGCTTCACCTGGCGGGTGAACTCCTCGTGCAGCGGATCGTCGATATCGGGGATCCCCTTCATCAGCACGTTGCGACGCGCCGCAGTCATCTGCGGAATGTAGGTGACGATGTTCAGGTTCAGATCCTGGATCACCTTCTCGGCAAAGCGGTAGGTGGCCGAGGTGTTGTAACCGGAATCCACCCAGAGCACCTTAACGTCCGGCTTGATCTGCGTGACCATGTGCAGGATCACCGCCTCGTAGGGGCGGAAATTGGTGGTGACCAGCGGGTTTTTCGCCTGCTCCAGGCCCCACCGGATGATCTCCTGGGGCGTCTTGCCCGCCAGGGCCGCGTTGGCGGCCGCCAGATCGATACTCATACTCTATTCCCCTGAATTCAGTAGTTCTGCAGGTAGATCGGTCGCGGATCGTCCGAGCTGCCCTGGTAGCGCACGCTGATCTCGCCGAAGGCGTCGAGGAACGCATCCTTGAACACCTCGTCGCCGAACTCGAAGGCATTGATGCCGCAGCGTTCCATATAGCCCAACTGGTCGCGCAGCGGAGCGCCCACGGCGCGCAGCTCGCCCTTGAACCCTTCACGACGCAGGATCCGCGCCAGCGAGAAGCCTCGGCCGTCACGGAAGATCGGGAACTCGATGGCGATCATCGGGAAACGATCCGGCGCGGCCAATACCGGCGCCAGGTCGTCGTCACCGTTGATACGAACGGCGATACGACCGTCGTGCCCGGCCAGCGCCTCGCGCTGTTCCAGATAAAGCGCCAGCGGCAACAGCAGATCGCCCTGCTGCGGCAACGCCTCGGCCTCTTCGACCAGCTGCCAGCTGTCGTCGTTTACAATCTGTCGATCAATGAGCAGCGGCATAGACTTTCTCCTTGAACGGGTCGACACCCACACGGCGCACGCAGTCGATAAAGCTCTCTTCGTCGGTGCGCTGCTCGACGTAGGTCTCCAGGATCTTCTTCAGGGTATCGGCCACCTCGTCGGCCGCGACCGACTTGCCCAGCACCTTGCCCAGGGAGGCATCTTCGCGATCGGAGCCGCCGATGGTGATCTGGTACCAGTCCTCGCCCTTCTTGTCGACGCCGAGGATGCCGATATTGCCGACATGGTGGTGACCACAGGCGTTGATGCAGCCGGACATGTTGAGACGGATATCGCCCAGGTCGTACAGATAGTCCAGATTATCGAAGGTCTGGTTGATCTGCTCGGCGATGTTCAGCGTCTTGGCGTTGGCCAGGGCGCAGAAATCGAAGCCGGGGCAGACGATCATGTCGGTCAGCGTACCGATATTGGCGCGTGCCATGTTGTGCTCGGCCAGCACCTGCCACACCGCGTAAAGGTCGGCGTTCCTGACGTCGGCCAGCACCAGGTTCTGCTCGTGGGTCGAGCGCGCCTCGCCGAAGGAGTACTGCTCGGCCAGGTCGGCGACCACCTCCAACTGCAGGTCGGTGATATCGCCCGCCGGCGCCAGTTGCGGCTTCAGCGACACGACCACGCTGCGGTAGCCCGCCACCTTGTGCGGGTGAGTGTTGTGCTCGTACCAGACGCTGAAATCCCGGTCGTCTTCCAGCTTCTGCTGCAGGCTGGTATCCGCGGCTGCAGCGGCGTCGTATTCGAACGGCTGGAAGAAGCCCTTGACGCGGGCGATCTCGCCATCGGTCAGTACCAGTTCACTGGCACGGATCTGTTCCCACTCCGCTTCCACCTCGTCGCGGAAGGCATCGATCCCCATCGCTTCGACCAGGATCTTGATGCGCGCCTTGAACTTGTTGTCGCGGCGCCCCTTCAGGTTGTACACGCGCAGGATCGCTTCCAGATAGGAGAGCAGGTGCCGCTTCTCCAGGAAGGGGCGGATCTGCTTGCCGATCACCGGGGTACGGCCCAGGCCGCCGCCGACCAGCACCTCGAAACCGACTTCACCGGCGTCGTTCTGCACCAGGTGCAGGCCGATATCGTGCACCTGAGAGGCGGCGCGGTCGCGCGGGCTGCCGGTGACGGCGATCTTGAACTTGCGCGGCAGGTAGGCGAACTCGGGGTGCAGCGTCGACCACTGGCGGATGATCTCGCACCAGGGGCGCGGATCTTCCAGTTCGTCCGGCGTCACGCCCGCGAACGGGTCGGTGGTGGTGTTGCGGATACAGTTGCCGGAGGTCTGGATCGCGTGCATCTGCACCTGCGCCAGCTCCGCCAAGATATCAGGCACCTCTTCCAGCTTCGGCCAGTTGAACTGAATGTTGGTACGGGTGGTGAAGTGACCGTAGCCCTTGTCGTAGGTGCGCGCGATATGCGCCAGCTTGCGCAGCTGCACCGACGAGATCAGACCGTAGGGGATGGCGACGCGCAACATCGGCGCATGGCGCTGGATATACAGGCCGTTCATCAAACGCAGGGCCAGGAACTGATCATCGGTCAGCTCTCCGGCCAGGAAACGCCGGGTCTGGTCACGGAACTGTGCAACCCGTTCGTCGACGATCTTCTGATCGACTTCGTTGTAAATGTACATTCTTGGCTACCTTCAACCGGGTTTTCACCCGGCTCACTTGAGGTTCTTTCTTAGTAGATAAACATTGACAGACCTAGAGCCTGTTTACGATCTCTTGCCTGCTGCGTTGCCGCCCCAAAAAGCGCCAGGCAAGGCGCGAGCCGCGAAGTTTAGCGGGCCTAAATGAGCGGTGAGCAACGCCGTATGGCGCTTTTTGGGGCGCAACCCGAAGGGACGGTGCCCTTTTCGCGCATTGCGGCGTCTCTCGTCGCTCATGTACATCAAGTACACTACGCTCCTCGTTCCTTGCACTGCGCGAAAAGGGCCTCCCGTCGCAGCAGGCAAGAGATCGTAAACAGGCTCTTAGGCCGACAGCACGAACCGCAGTCCGATCGCCATCAGCAGCGACCCCATGATCGGCTGCATCAGCCGTGGCGACAGCCGCGCGCCGATATGGCTGCCGACAAACACACCCGGCAGCGAACCGATCAGCAGAAACGCCAGCAACTGCAGATCGACACCACCAAGCTGGTAGTGCCCGGCCCCGGCCACCGAGGTCAACACCACCGCATGCACGAGATCGGTTCCCACGATCGCGGGCATGGTCATGCGCGGATAGAGCACGATCAGCAGCGCGGTGCCCAAGGCACCGGCGCCCACCGAGGAGAGTGTCACCATACCGCCCAGTACAAAGCCGGTCGCCACTGTAATGGCCGGACGCCACTTGCGCAAACCCGTCGCGAAACCGTTCCCCTGCATGGACTCGGCAAAATCGCGGATGCGCGCGCGCAGAAATACCGCGACCGAGGTCAGTACCAGCGAGAAGCCCAGCGTCAGATTCATCAGGTGCTCGATCTGCTCCATACCGTCGAGCCCCTCGAGATAGCCCAGCGTCAGCAGGCTACCGGGCAGCGAGCCCAGCAGCAGACAACCGACGATGCGCCACTGCACCAGTTGCTTGCGCGCATAGGACCAGATGCCGCCGCACTTGGTCACGGCGGCATACAGCAGGTCGGTGCTGACGGCGACGAACGGCGGAATGCCGAACACCACGATCAGAATCGGTGTCATCAGTGCGCCGCCGCCGATACCGGTCAGGCCGACCACCACTCCGACAACCATTCCTGCTACTATGTACGCGAACTCCATGGGCTCGACCCTGTCCTGGATAGATATAGTCAGATGGGCATCTTAACGGTGCCATCATATAACACAAAATAATTAATAAGAATTTTGTTATTCCAAACTCAGCTATGAGACGCTGGGCGCCGTCACGAGCGCTTATACGAAAAAAGAATTTAAGAATTTCCATTTATTCTTTTTGATTTTAAATAAACTCGGCGATAATCTCACCCTGAAAATTGGCAGCGTACCGCCCGGAGCATTGCACAGGGCGCAGCGACACACTCGCAGCACCTGGGCAGAAAGCACTGAGGCGAACACTGGGCGCACACTGAGAGCCGAGCACTGAACAGACAGTAGGCTACGCCAATAAACAGTTTCGAAAACCTATCAGCCTGAAGAACCGAATGATGAACCAGTTACCGGAACACCGTTTGACCCATCTGAAGCAGTTGGAAGCCGAAAGCATCCACATCATCCGCGAAGTCGCGGCGGAGTTCGACAACCCGGTAATGCTCTACTCCATCGGCAAGGACTCCTCCGTGATGCTGCATCTGGCACGCAAGGCGTTCTACCCCGGCACTCCGCCCTTCCCGCTGATGCACGTGGACACCACCTGGAAGTTCAAGGAGATGATCCAGTTCCGCGACAAGATGGCGCAGGAAGCGGGCATGGACCTGATCGTCCACATCAATCAGGAGGGCGTCGACATGGGGATCAGCCCCTTCGTGCACGGCTCCGCCAAGCATACCGACATCATGAAGACCCAGGGGCTGAAGCAGGCACTGAACAAGTACAAGTTCGATGCCGCGTTCGGCGGCGCCCGTCGCGACGAGGAGAAGTCCCGCGCCAAGGAGCGCGTATTCTCCTTCCGCGACAAGAACCACCGCTGGGATCCGAAGAACCAGCGGCCGGAGCTGTGGAACATCTTCAACACCCGCATCGACAAGGGCGAAAGCATTCGCGTCTTCCCGCTCTCCAACTGGACCGAGCTGGATATCTGGCAGTACATCTACCTGGAGAGCATCCCCATCGTACCGCTGTACTACTCCGCGGTGCGTCCGGTGGTCGAGCGTGACGGCATGCTGGTCATGGTCGACGACGAGCGCCTGCCGCTGAACGAGGGCGAAGTGCCGATGATGAAGCCGATCCGCTTCCGCACCCTGGGCTGCTATCCGCTGACCGGTGCCGTGGAGTCCGAGGCCGACACCCTGCCGGAGATCATCCAGGAGATGCTGCTGACCACCACGTCGGAGCGCCAGGGCCGCGCCATCGACCACGACAGCGCGGGCTCCATGGAGCAGAAGAAGATCGAGGGTTACTTCTGATCCCCTCCCGGTGAGGGTCGATCGAAGCCGACTTTCTTTCAATACAGAGTTTCGCCTGGCTTTTTTTGCCTGGTAACGATTTCGAACGAGACTATATATGAGCCACCAATCCGAACTGATCGCCGACGATATCGAAGCGTACCTGCACCAGCACGAGAACAAGGAGCTGCTGCGCTTTCTGACCTGCGGCAGCGTCGACGACGGCAAGTCCACGCTGATCGGCCGCCTGCTGCACGATTCCAAGATGATCTACGAGGATCAACTGGCGGCGATCCAGTCCGACAGCAAGAAAATGGGCACCACCGGCGAGGAGCTGGACCTGGCGCTGCTGGTCGACGGCCTGCAGGCGGAGCGCGAGCAGGGGATCACCATCGACGTGGCCTACCGCTACTTCTCCACCGCCAAGCGCAAGTTCATCATCGCCGACACCCCGGGACATGAGCAGTACACCCGCAACATGGCCACCGGCGCTTCCACCTGCGACCTGGCGATCATCCTGATCGATGCCCGTCACGGCGTGCAGGTACAGACCCGCCGCCACAGCTTCATCGTCTCGCTGCTGGGGATCAAGCACACCATCGTCGCCATCAACAAGATGGACCTGGTCGATTTCAGCGAACAGCGTTTCGAGGAGATCAAGCAGGAGTACATCCGGTTCGCGCAGCAGTTGAACCTGCCCGATATCCGCTTCGTGCCGATCTCGGCACTGAAGGGAGACAACGTGGTCAACGTCTCCGAGAGCACTCCCTGGTACTCGGGCGAGCCGTTGATGGCGCTGCTGGAGAACATCGAGATCGCCGACGATATCAACGTCGAAGCGCTGCGTTTCCCGGTACAGTACGTCAACCGGCCGAACCTGAACTTCCGCGGCTACTGCGGCACCCTGACCTCGGGCATCGTGCGCCCCGGCGACGAGATCACCGTGCTGCCCTCCGGCAAGTCCAGCAAGGTCAAGTCGATCGTCACCTTCGACGGCGAACTGCAGGAAGCCTTCCCGCCGATGTCGGTCACGCTGACACTAGAGGACGAGATCGATATCTCCCGCGGCGACCTGATCGTGCACAAGCACCACAAGCCGGAGATCACCCGCCGTTTCGACGCCCACCTGGTGTGGATGGCGGAGCAGGAGCTGGTACCGGGTCGTACCTACGACATCAAGCTGGCCGCCTCGCGCAGTGCCGGCAGCGTCACCGCGATCCGCCACCGGATCGACGTCAACACCCTTGAGCAGTCTCCGGCCGCTACACTGGGCCTGAACGAGATCGCCCGTGTCGAGATCGACGTCGAACGCGAACTGGTCGCCGACGACTACCGCGATCACGCCGGTACCGGCGCCTTCATCATCGTCGACCGACTGAGCAATGCCACCGTCGCGGCGGGCATGATCATCGCCGACGACCTCGCCGCCGCCGACGATTCGATCTACGTGGCACCGGCGATCGGAACCGAGGAGCGTGCGCGCCGCTTCGGCCAGCGCCCGGCGATCGTCAGCATCGACGGCGGCGACAACAGCGCCGCCCTGCTCTATACGCTGGAGAAGCGCCTGTTCGACCGCGGCCGTATGCCGCTGGTGGTATCGCAGGCGGTGCTGCCGACCGAAACGGCGGCATTGAGCGCCGCGCTGAAAGAGCAGGGCTTCATTGTGCTGACCGATGTCAAGGCAGAGGGCGCGCTCAGCGTCGCATACTCCGCCGGTGCCGACCTGGTACTCGATGCCGATCAGGGCATAGGCGGACAGGTCGACAGCATCATCGATGCCCTGGCCGGCGCCGGCCTGATCTGACCGCGGCTGCCGGTTTATACGCGGGATACCCGCCCGTCGGCCGGCATAGACCAAGCCCGGATCTCGCCGAGATCCGGGCTTAGCCTGTTCCGCCAAATCGGGTAAAATCGCAGGTTTTTCAACAAGCGGTCGCCGTGGGTGCGGCCCGAGATTACGACAGGCGTTATGACCGACTTCCTACTCATCCTGATCAGCACCGTGCTGGTCAACAACTTCGTGCTGGTCCAGTTCCTCGGACTCTGCCCCTTCATGGGCGTGTCCAACAAACTGGAAACGGCGATGGGTATGTCACTGGCGACGACGTTCGTACTGACACTGTCATCGGTGTGCAGTTACCTGGTCTACACCTACCTGCTCAAGCCGTTCGACCTGACCTACCTGCAGACGATCTCCTTCATCCTGGTGATCGCCGTGGTGGTGCAGTTCACCGAGATGGTGGTCCACAAGACCAGCCCCCTGCTGTACAAGCTGCTGGGGATCTTCCTGCCGCTGATCACCACCAACTGCGCGGTACTCGGGGTCGCGCTGCTCAACATCAAGAAGCAGAACGACTTCATCCAGTCGATCGGCTACGGCTTCGGCGCCGCCGTCGGCTTCTCGCTGGCACTGGTACTGTTCTCCGCCATCCGCGAGCGCGTCGCCGTGGCCGATGTCCCGGTACCGTTCAAGGGTGCCGCCATCGGCATGGTCACCGCCGGTCTGATGTCGCTGGCGTTCATGGGCTTCACCGGCCTGGTACGGTTCTGAAACAGGAGTCGAGATGAGTACCGTACTGACAGCCATTATCGTTCTGTTCCTGCTTGCCGCCCTGTTCGGCATCGTGCTCGGCTACGCCTCCGTGCGCTTCAAGGTCGAGGGCAACCCGATCGTCGACCAGATCGACGCCATCCTGCCGCAGACCCAGTGCGGTCAGTGCGGCTACCCGGGCTGCCGCCCCTATGCCGAGGCGATCGCCGGCGGCGATGCGATCAACAAGTGCCCGCCCGGCGGCCAGAGCACCATCGATGCGCTGGCGGACCTGCTCGACGTGGAAGCGGTACCGCTGGATGCCGAACACGGCGAAGAGAAACCCCGCTCGGTGGCCTATATCCGCGAGGATGAGTGTATCGGCTGCACCAAATGCATTCAGGCCTGCCCGGTGGACGCGATACTCGGCGCCGCCAAGCAGATGCACACCGTTATCACCAGCGAATGTACCGGCTGCGACCTCTGCGTCGAGCCCTGCCCGGTTGACTGTATCGACATGATCCCGATCGAAACCACACCGAACACCTGGAAATGGCCGGAGCCGCCCAGCCCCATGCAACTGATCGCCACCGACCGGGGCCGCGGCGTCGCCGCTTCGGAGGCTCACTGATGTCCAAGGTGTTTTCGTTCCACGGCGGCATCCATCCGCCGGACAACAAGAAACGCTCCACCCGGGCACCAATCGGCAAGGCACCGCTGCCGAAACGACTGGTGGTACCGATGCAGCAGCATATCGGCGGCCCGGCCGACCCCGTGGTGAAGATCGGCGATCAGGTACTCAAGGGTCAGTTGATTGCCGAGCCGATCAGCCGTATCAGCGCCTCCATCCATGCACCGAGCTCCGGCAGGGTGGTGGATATCGCCGCCTATCCGATTCCGCACGCCTCCGGACTCAGCGAGGAGTGCATCGTCATCGAAACGGATGGCGAGGAGCGCTGGATCGAGCACCAGGGCCTCGGCGACTACACCCGGTTGAAACGAACCGATCTGATCGAGCATATCCGTGGCTGCGGCGTCGCCGGCATGGGCGGCGCCGGTTTCCCGACCGACGTCAAGCTGCATCTGAGCGAAGACCATATCGTCAATACGCTGATCATCAACGCGGCGGAGTGCGAGCCCTACATCACCGCCGACGATATGTTGATGCGCGAGCGCGCCCACGAGGTGCTGGGCGGTATCGAGATCATCGCCCACCTGCTGCGCCCGAGCCACGTGCTGATCGGCATCGAGGACAACAAGCCCAATGCGATCCACGCACTGGAATCGGTCCTCAAGCACACCGATCTGAACATCGACATCGTCGTGGTGCCGACCAAATACCCCTCCGGCGGCGAGCGCCAGTTGATCAAGCTGCTGACCGATATCGAGGTCCCCAGCGGCCGTATCCCGGCCGATATCGGCATCGTCTGCCAGAACGTAGGTACCACCAGCGCGATCTACCGGGCCGTGCATTTCGGCGAACCGCTGATCTCCCGCATCGTCACCGTGACCGGCGACGCCGTGCTGCACCCGCGGAACCTGGAAACACTGATCGGCACCCCGTTCAGCACCCTGCTCGAGGCCTGCGATCTGCGCCCCGAGGCCCTGTCCAGGCTGGTGATGGGCGGCCCGATGATGGGCGTCACCGCCGACAACGACAGGATACCGGTGATCAAGACCACCAACTGCCTGATCGCCGCCACCGAGCAGGAGATGCCGGCGGCACAGCCCGCCCAGGCCTGTATCCGCTGCGGCATGTGCGAACAGGCCTGCCCGGCCGAACTGCTGCCGCAACAGCTGTACTGGTTCGCCAAGGGGCGCGAGTTCGACAAGGCCAGGCACCACAACCTGTTCGACTGCATCGAGTGCGGCGCCTGCGCCTATGTCTGCCCGAGCAACATCCCGCTGGTGCAGTACTACCGCTTCGCCAAGTCCGAGATCCGCACCGAAGAGCGCGATCAGCAGAAGGCCGACCACGCCCGCCAGCGTTTCGAAGCACGCCAGGCCCGACTCGAGCGCGAAGTCGCCGAGAAGGAGGCCCGGCGCAAGGCAAGAGCCGAGGAAGCCGCCAAGGCCCAGCAGCAGAAGGCCGCGGCCAAGGACGACAGCGGCGCACAACCGGCCGCAGCAGCCCAACCCGATGCGAAGCAGCTCAAGACGGCAGCCGCCGTCGCCCGCACCAAGCTGAAAAAGGCCCAGGATGCGCTGAAGAACGCCGAGGAGAAGGGCCTCGACGGCATCGATACACTGCGCGCGACGGTAGAAACGTTGGAGAAAAAAGCGGACGAGGCGCAGCAGGCGTTCGAGCAGACCGAAGGCAAGACGCCTGCACCGGCGACCGAATCCGGACCGCATAGCGCGGAGCAGGCCGAGCCCGATACCAAGGCGTTGAAACAGCAGGTATCGATCATGCGCACCAAACTGAAGAAGGCCGAATCGGCGCTGGAAAGCTGCGAGGACGAGGCCGAGAGGTCAGGCCTGCAGGCGGAAGTGGACGAATTGAAGCAGCGCTTCGAGCAGGCGACGGCGGTGTTCGAACAAGCCGAGCAGGCAGTGATCGCGCGCGCCGCCGGTGCCGGCATCGATCTCAAGCAGCTGCGCATCGACGCGGCGATGGCGCGCGCCGCCGTCACCAAGGGCGAGCGCTCGTTGACCAAGGCCGAAAGCGACGAGGAGCGCAACCGGATCGAGCAGGATCTGGCGGCCGCTCGCACCAAGGCCGACGAACTGAACCTGACGCTGAGCCAATATGAATAACTTTTTATCCAAGGATATGTGATCGATGGCGCTTATTCGCTTGAGTTCACCCCATGTATACAAGGCCAACAGCACCGCCAACGTGATGCGTCTGGTGCTGATCGCCACCCTGCCCGGCATCCTGGCGATGACCTTCTTCTTCGGCTGGGGCACGCTGATTCAACTCGTGCTTGCCTGCACCCTGGCATTGGCTTTCGAAGCGGCCATACTCAAGCTGCGCAAGCGCCCGCTGGGCTTTTACCTCGGCGACGGCAGCGCACTGGTCACGGCGATACTGCTGGCGGTGGCGATCCCCCCCTTCGCCGCCTGGTGGGTCAGTGCAACCGGTATCCTTTTCGCTATCGTGATCGCCAAACATCTCTATGGCGGCCTGGGCAACAACCCGTTCAACCCGGCGATGGTGGCCTACGCCCTGCTGCTGGTCTCCTTTCCGGTCGAGATGACGCGCTGGACCTCGCCGATGACCCAGCACGGCGGAGGCTGGCAGATCGCGAGCTTCATCGACACCCTGCAGGCGATCTTCGGCAGTATCGATGCCGGTTTTTACGACAGCTTTACCGGCGCGACCCCGCTTGATGTGCTCAAGCATCGCGGCGGGCTGACCACCGAGGAGCTCTGGCGCCAGTCCGATGTTCTCTCCAGTGGCGTCGGCGCCTGGTATGCGGTCAGCGCGGCCTGGCTCATGGGCGGCATCTTCCTGCTCTCGCGCAAGATCTTCACCTGGCATACTCCGCTGTCGATGCTGATCGCGCTGTTCCTGACCGCCGCCGCGTTTTACGGTTTCGACCCGGACAACTACATCAACCCCGTGGTTCACCTGAGCGTCGGCGCGACCATGCTCGGTGCCTTCTTCATCGCCACCGACCCGGTCACCTCGGCGACCAGCAACCGCGGCAAGGTGGTGTTCGGCGCACTGCTTGGCGTACTGATCTACGTTATTCGCACCTGGGGCAACTACCCGGATGCGGTCGCCTTCGGGGTGCTGCTGATGAACCTCTGCGCCCCGTTCATAGACCAGTACACCCAGCCGCGCAGCTACGGCCACAGCCGGGCCAAACGCGGTACCAAAGGGAAGAATCAGTAATGACGACAGAGATGTTGGGGGCCGTTAGCCGCAGCACACTCGGAATCGGCGTATTCGCCATCGTGACGGCAGGCGTGATCGCGGTCACCCAGGTGGCAACGAAGGAGCGCATCGCGTCCAACATTGCCGAGGCGGAAGCGAAGGCGCTGTACGAGATATTGCCGCCGTCGATCGACGACCGCCTGCATGAACACCGAGTGGCGCTGAACACCTCGGAGCCCGGGCTGTTGCAGGCGCACCATGCCTGGCAGGCGATTGTGGACGGCGAGGTACGCGGCGTGATCATGCCGGTCACTGCACCGGACGGTTACAGCGGCGATATTCATCTGCTGGTCGGCATCAACCGCGACGAGAGCCTGGCCGGTATTCGTATCACGGCGCACAAGGAAACACCCGGACTGGGAGACAAGATAGAGCCCTCCAAGTCCAACTGGCTCGAGGGTTTTGTCGGCCAGGAGATGGACGGCACAAACGACAACAGCTGGGCGGTCAAGAAGGACGGCGGGCGGTTCGACCAGTTCACCGGCGCCACCATTACGCCGCGTGCCGTCGTCAACGCAGCGGCACGTGCAATCCAGTATTTCCGCGTCCACAAGGCGCAACTGCTCACCCCCGTCGCTTCGGATAATGAACCGGGCGACGAATAACAGGAGCAAGAGTATGAGTGTCGATTACCGCAAGATCACCCTCAACGGCCTCTGGCACAACAACCCGGCACTGGTGCAGCTGCTTGGTCTCTGTCCGTTGCTGGCGGTCACCAGCTCGGTGGTCAATGCTCTGGGACTGGGCTTGGCGAGCACGCTGGTGCTGAGCAGCTCGAACCTGACCGTATCGCTGTTTCGCCGTCTGGTACCGGAAACGGTTCGCCTGCCGATCTTCGTCATGATCATCGCGTCCTTCGTCACCGCCATCGAGCTGTTGATGCAGGCGTTCACCTACGAGCTCTACCTGATCCTCGGCATCTTCATACCGCTGATCGTGACCAACTGCGTCATCATGGGCAGGGCCGATGCCTTCGCCGCCAAGAACCCGGTATCGGCCTCCGTACTCGACGGCCTGATGATGGGGGTGGGCTTCACCAGCGTACTGCTGTTGTTGGGTGCGATTCGGGAAGTACTCGGTACCGGCGCCATCTTCTCCAATATGCATCTGCTGTTCGGCGAAGGCGCCCGCGACTGGTTGATCGTGCTCTCCGATCATTACGAAGGATTCCTGTTTGCGATCCTGCCGCCCGGCGCGTTTGTCGGGCTCGGCCTGCTGATCGCGCTGAAGAACCTGATCGATGCCCGCGCCGCAGCCAGGCGCAGCCTCGAACCCAAGGCACAGGGCTCCGGAGCCAAGCGCGTGCGCGTAACCGGATAACCGGGTAACCCGACACCCGCCACTGGTTATTACTTGACCAGGGAGAGCTTTTATATTCAAATGTTTAGCTTGATCCGTCCGGTCCAGGAAGAGACCGGCGGATCCGGCCATCTATAATAATTATCCAGCAGCCATATCCATCAAGGAGCTACGGTGAGTACGTCCATCCCCGTTCTGATTTGCGACGACTCCGCTTTTGCACGTAAGCAGATGGTCCGCGCGCTGTCCGAATGGAATGTCGGCATCACCGAGGCGAGCAACGGTCTGGAGGCGCTGGAAGCGATCCGCGCCGGCAAGGGCCACCTACTGTTCCTGGACCTGAATATGCCGATTCTCGACGGCTATCAGGTACTCGAGCGAATCCGCGCCCAGGACCTCCAGACACTGGTAGTGGTGGTCTCGGGCGACGTCCAGAGCGAAGCGCGAGCCCGCGTACTGGAACTCGGCGCCCTCGGCTTTATCAACAAACCCATCGATGCCAAGATCCTGCGGGACGCTCTCGCCGAATACGGTCTGGCCGAGGAACTGGAGCCCGTTGTCGAAAACAGTTCCGACACGACCACCGCCGGTGATGCGGCCACCTTGGAAGAGCTTTACCAAGAGCTTTCCAACGTGGCGATGGGACGCGCCGGCGCGCTGCTCTCCAAACTGCTCGGTGTATTCATGCAGTTGCCTGTGCCCAGAGTCAGGACAAACACGGCGGATGATATCGTGACTCTGCTCGAGCAGTTGCGCATCGAGTCCGATACCAGCGCCACCCTGTGTCAGGGCTTTATAGGTCCCGGCATATCCGGCGAAGCCCTGCTTATATTCGATCGCAACAGCCTGGAAGACATGGTCCGCCTCATGGGGGAGGACGAGGAGCTGTCGCAGGCCCTTCAGCATGAGATGCTGCTGGATGTCGCCAACGTGCTGGTCAGCGCCTATCTGGGCGAGCTTGGCCGCCAGATCGATGTCAGTTTCAGCCAGGGGACCCCGGTCATCCTCGGCCGGCACTACCACCTGCCCGACTGGGACACCCTCAGTCGCTGGAAACGTACCCTCACGATCGAGGTCGGATATAAGATCGAGGGGTTCGACATCAACTGCAACCTGTTGCTGCTGTTTACCGACGATTCTATCGGCGCACTGAGCGAAAGGACGAGATACCTGTGATGGAGCATGAACACAACCAGAGCGATCAGAAAACGCTCAGTATCGACGCCTTCCACTGGCATATGGGCCTGTTGCAGAATCTGGATGTCGGCCTGATCGTGCTGGACAGGCAGCACCGGGTGCAGCTCTGGAATACGTTTATGGCCAACTACTCCGGGCTGTCCGATTCCGACGTGCGCGAGCGCGATCTGTTCGAGCTGTTTCCCGATCTGCCCGCGACCTGGTTCAAGCGCAAGCTCAATACCGTGTTCCATCTGCGCAACAGAGCGTTCATCACCTGGCAGGAACGCCCCCGGCTGTTCAACTTCAAGCCGAATCGCCCCTTTACCGGCAAGGCGACGCAGATGTACCAGAACCTGACCCTGATTCCGCTCACCTCCCCCGATGGCGAGGTGCATCAGATCGGCATCCTGGTATACGACATGACCGATGTGGCGATGAGCCATCAGGATCTCCAGTCCGCCAATGAGGAGCTCGCCCGCCTGAGCAGAACGGACCGGCTCACCGGCCTCAACAACCGGGGTTATTGGGAGGAGTGTCTGCAGCACGAATATGACCGCTACCTGCGCAATGGCCGCCCCTGCAGCCTGATCATGCTTGATATCGATCACTTCAAGCCGATCAACGATACCTACGGCCATCAAGCCGGCGACCGGGTTATCCAATCGCTGGCCCAGATGATCAAGGACCATATACGCTCCACCGACTGCGCCGGTCGCTATGGCGGGGAGGAGTTCGGCATCCTGCTGCCGGACACCTCCGACACTCACGCCGAGGTGCTGGCCGAACGCCTGCGCCGCGCCGTCCAGAACACCCCGATCCGTTACGACGATGAAACGATACGCTTCACCCTGAGTCTCGGCATCGCCGAAACCCAGGCCGAGGACAGCCATCACGAGAACTGGATCAAGCGCTCGGATGAAGCCCTCTACAGGTCGAAGCAGAGTGGCCGCAACCAGACCACGCTCTATTAATCCAACGCTGCCGCATCCGGTAAACGAAACCCCGCATGAACGCTGAAAAACGCCATCAGATCTTTTCCCGATTACGCGAACAGAACCCACACCCCACGACAGAATTGGCCTACGACACCCCCTTCGAACTGCTGATTGCGGTCATTCTCTCCGCCCAGGCAACCGATGTCGGGGTGAACAAGGCCACGGCCAGGCTTTTCCCGGTCGCCAATACACCGGAAGCGATCCTGGCGCTGGGCGTCGATGGCCTCAAGTCATATATCAAGACCATCGGCCTGTTCAACAGCAAGGCGGAAAACGTCATCAAGACCTGTCGCATGCTGATAGAGCAGCATGGCAGCCAGGTACCGCAAACACGCGAAGCGTTGGAAAAACTGCCGGGGGTCGGGCGCAAGACCGCCAATGTGGTGCTCAATACCGCCTTCGGCCATGCCACCATGGCGGTCGATACCCACATATTCCGCGTCTCCAACCGAACCGGCATTGCACCCGGCAAAACGGTACTGGAGGTGGAGAAAAAGCTGCTCCGCTTCGTGCCCAAGGAGTTTCTTCAGGATGCCCACCACTGGCTGATCCTGCATGGACGCTATGTGTGCACGGCAAGAAAGCCCCGCTGCGGCGCCTGCCTTATCGAGGATCTGTGCGAGTTCAAGGACAAGACGGAATACACCGACTGACGCTGTCCGCGCCACCCTCGGGTTATACCCATATTCTGTTGATAAAACTGTGAACAACACTATGAAAACAGGCTCGGGACGGCATGATTACTGGGCCCGGCACAAAGTGTCGCCTTCCTGACCAACACGGCTTAACTGCTTGTTTTTAATATGAAAGGTAAAACAAAAAAATAAAAATCAAGTATTGACGTGAAGGATTTTTTCAATCGCGACTGCTCGGTGGATAAGCCGCGGGACGCAGCCCTTGTGCACCAAACCGGGACACCCACATCCCCAATAATGTGCACCCTCCCCGACGCCCGCCCAACGAGCAGGGCCAGTCGCCGTCGTCAACAGCATATGAGCAGTGATCGAGTGCACCATACAAGCCCGTGCAGGGGCGAATTCCGCACAGATCAAGGCCTGGAAGATACTCACAGATTCTGTTGATAAAACAGTGGGTAGTTTATGGATCAACCGCGCGGACGCGCGAATTTACTGCACTTTCGGAATCTGGTTCTTATTCAACCAGCGCGATCATTGCATTTAAATATCAATCACTTATGATCACACTGAAGAGCACAACCCACTTCGTGCAACAGTTGCACACAAGCAGACAGAATCGACCTCCAAGCTGTGAAGAAGTCAAGCGGCGCTCCTGCGCAGGAGCGCCGGCTCAGGTGTCGGGCAGTTCGATCTCGATATGGCCTACGGGACGACAGCAGCAGGTCAGGATCTCGTCGTCATCGAGATCCACCAGACTGTCCTGCACCGCTTCCACCTCGCCGTCGAGCAGTCGCACCCTGCAGCAGCCGCAGTAGCCGCCGCGACAGTTATAGGGCGCCGGTATCTCCTGCGCCTCGAGCGCGTCGAGCAACGAGAACTCGTACTGATAATAGAAGGTGTGGTAGTTATTGACCTTGATACGGGGAATACCGGACATCCGCCACACCCTTCCTACAGATCGAAGCCGTCGAAGTCTTCCGAATCGACTTCGTTATCGATCTGGCCGACCAGATAGGAACTGATCTCGGACTCCTGCGGCGCCACCTGAACGTTGTCGCTGATCAGCCAGGCATTCATCCAGGGCAAGGGGTTCTGCCGCGGCGGGAAGATCTCCTCCAGCCCCAGCGCCTTCATCCGCACGTTGGTGATGTACTCGACATAATCGCCCAGGATGCGTGCGTTCAGGCCGATCATCGAGCCCTCGCTGAACAGGTACTCCGCCCAGTCCTTCTCCTGCTGCGCCGCCTCCTTGAAGATCGCGTACACCTGCGGCTTGCACTCTTCGGCGATCTGCTTGAAGTCGGGGTCGTCGGCGCCGGCCTTCATCAGGTTCAGCATATGCTGGGTGCCGGTCAGGTGCAGCGCCTCGTCACGGGCGATCAGACGGATGATCTTGGCGTTGCCCTCCATGATCGCGCGCTCGGCAAAGGCAAAGGAGCAGGCAAAGCTGACATAGAAGCGGATCGCCTCCAGCACATTGACCGAGACCAATGTCAGGTAGAGGGTGCGCTTGAGGTTGTACAGCGTTGCATCGACCTCCTTGCCGGCGATGCGGTGCACACCGGCACCGTGCACGCTATAGACGTTGACCAGCCAGATGAACTCATCGTACAGCCGGGTCACCGACTCGGCACGACGGATGATCTCCGGGTTGGTGACGATCTGGTCGAACACCGCCGACGGTTCGGTGACGATATTGCGGATAATGTGGGTGTAGGAGCGACTGTGGATCGTCTCGCTGAACGCCCAGGTCTCGAACCAGGTCTCCAGCTCCGGCAGCGACACGATCGGCAGGAACGCGACGTTGGGCGAGCGACCCTGCACCGAATCCAGCAGCGTCTGGTACTTAAGGTTGCTCAGGAAGATATGCTGCTCATGCTCCGGCATCTTCTGGAAGTCCTTGCGATCGGTACTCAGATCGACCTCCTCCGGACGCCAGAAGAAGGAGAGCTGCTTCTCGATCAGCTTCTCGAAGATCGGGTACTTCTGCCGGTCGTAACGCGCCACATTGACACTACGACCAAAGAACATCGGTTCACGAGTCGCATCGTGATCGCTCGGGCTGAAAGTAGAGTAGGCCATTCAATCTTTCCTGAATGCAAAAGCAGAGATCGCCCTCCCGCACAACGGCGGGAGGGGTCCGGTTAGTTCCGTCCGACAAAGACGATCAGAGTTTGCAGGCGCCGCCTTCACACCCCATATCGTCGTGCGAATCTTTCGCACCGTCACGGGTGTTATGGTAATACAGTGTTTTCACGCCATACTTGTACGCGGTCAACAGATCCTTCAGCAGTTGCTTCATCGGCACCTTCTCGCCCGCGAACTTGCTCGGGTCGTAGTTGGTGTTGGACGAGATCGATTGATCGACAAACTTCTGCATGATACCGACCAGCTGCAGATAGCCCTCGTTGTTCGGGATCGACCAGAGCAGCTCGTAGTTGTCTTTCAGTTGCAGGAAGTCAGGTACCACCTGCTTCATGACGCCATCCTTGCTCGACTTGACCGAGACGAAGCCACGCGGCGGCTCGATACCGTTGGTCGAGTTGGTGATCTGCGAGGAGGTTTCGCAGGGCATCAGCGCGGTCAGCGTGCTGTTGCGCAGACCGAACTCGCGAATATCCTCACGCAGGGTCTCCCAGAAGTAGTGCAGCGGTTCGTCGCAGAAGTCATCGACATCGCGCTTGTAGGTGTCGATCGGCAGCAAGCCCTGCGCGTAAGTGGTTTCGTTGAACTTCGGACAGGGCCCCATCTCCTTGGCCAACTGGTTGGAGGCCTTGAGCAGGTAGTACTGGATCGCCTCGAAGGTGCGGTGAACCAGACCGTTGGCGGAACCGTCGGAGTAGCGCACGCCGTTCTTGGCCAGGTAGTAGGCGAAGTTGGTCACGCCGACACCCAGGGTACGACGCCCCATGGTGGCGGTGTAGGCCGCCGGCACCGGGTAGTCCTGATAATCGAGCAGGCTGTCCAGCGCACGTACGATCAGATCGGACAGATTCTCCAGCTCATCCAGGTTTTCCAGCGCGCCGAGGTTGAATGCCGACAGGGTGCACAGCGCGATCTCGCCGTTCGGGTCGTTGACATCGCTCAGCGGCTTGGTCGGCAGCGCGATCTCCAGACAGAGGTTGGACTGCTTGACCGGCGCCACCGCCGGGTCGAACGGACTGTGCGTGTTGCAGTGGTCCACGTTCTGAATGTAGATACGGCCGGTCGACGCACGCTCGGACGCGAGCAGACCGAACAGCTCCACCGCCTTCATCGTTTTCTTGCGGATGCTCGGGTCCTGTTCGTACTTGACGTAGAGACGCTCGAACTCATCCTGATCGGCGAAGAAGGCATCGTACAGCCCCGGCACATCGTGCGGGCTGAACAGGGTAACGTTCTCGCCCTTGATCAGGCGCGTGTACATCAGCTTGTTGATCTGCACACCGTAGTCGATGTGACGCACGCGGTTCTCTTCGATGCCGCGGTTGTTCTTCAGCACCAGCAGCGACTCCACCTCCAGGTGCCAGATCGGATAGAACAACGTCGCCGCACCGCCGCGCACGCCACCCTGGGAGCAGGACTTCACCGCGGTCTGGAAATGCTTGTAGAACGGGATACAACCGGTATGGAACGCCTCGCCGTTGCGGATCGGGCTACCCAGGGCGCGGATGCGACCGGCATTGATGCCGATACCGGCACGCTGGGAGACATACTTGACGATCGCCGCGGCAGTGGCGTTGATCGAATCCAGGCTGTCGTCGGTCTCGATCAGCACGCAGGAGCTGAACTGACGGGTCGGCGTGCGCACGCCGGCCATGATCGGCGTCGGCAGCGACAGCTTGAACAGCGAGGTCGCATCGTAGAAACGCTTGACGAAGTCGAGGCGCGTCTCCTTCGGGTAACCGGAGAACAGGCAGGCCGACACCAGCATATACAGAAGCTGCGGGCTCTCGAACACCTCGCCGGATACGCGGTTCTGGACCAGGTACTTGCCCTCGAGCTGCTTCACCGCCGCATAGCTGAAGTTCATGTCGCGGCTGTGGTCGAGGTAGGCATCGAGTTCGTCGAACTCTTCACGGCTGTAATCGGTCAGCAGGTGCCGGTCGTAGCGCTTCTCCTCGACCAGCTTGACCACGTGATCGTACAGGTGCGGCGGCTCGAAACTGCCGAACGCACGCTTGCGCAGATGGAAGATCGCCAGACGCGCGGCCAGATACTGATAGTCCGGCGCCTCCTCGGAGATCAGGTCGGCCGCCGACTTGATCAGCGTCTCGTGGATATCGGAGGTCTTGATGCCTTCATAGAACTGCAGGTGGGCCTTGAGCTCGACCTGTGAAACCGAAACGTTTTCCAGCCCTTCGGCGGCCCAGATGATGACCCGGTGAATCTTCTCGAGATCGATCGATTCCCGTCGCCCGTCGCGTTTGGTTACCATCAGATCTTGCTGCATCTAGCCTATCCTTCCAGTAGTAAGCGTGGAGAACAGCCGAAAGACCCTGATCCGAATCCGTCTTTCAGCCGATTTTTTTCGGTCGTTGATGTAGACACCCTGCTTTTGTGGACCGATGTTCAAAAAACCACCAAAACACAATATCTAGTACGACTTCTACTTAAGAGCACTAAATATAGTGAGGATTGACTTGATTTCAAGAGTTGCAATTCGGTCCGAGTGGAGGTAGACGGCGACCCGAAAATCGCGAATCACGAGTGATGACGGGGCTTGGACGCCGACCCGGAGCAGAAAACTTTTTTCCGGGTTCAGGAACTTTTTTTGCCCCCCTTGCAGAGATCAAAAAAGGCGGTTCTTAACTGTCAAAAAAGCTGCCGAAAAAGCTGCCGAAAATGCCTTTACAACCCCACCCCACAGCTTCTAACATATCGGCCCTTCGGTGAGGTTCCCGAGTGGCCAAAGGGATCAGACTGTAAATCTGACGCGCGAGCTTCGGTGGTTCGAATCCACCCCTCACCACCATCGAATATTTCGACAGAGCCTCGCCTTGTGCGGGGCTTTGTTCTTTACGCCAGACTCGAGGGTGGATGAGAGCCACCGAAGGTGGTTCGAGCCGAGCGCCAACGGCGCGAGACGACGTTGAGCTGCAACGCAGCGCAACGGCCCGAAGGGGTACAATCCACCCCTCACCACCATCGAATATTTCGACAGAGCCTCGCCTTGTGCGGGGCTTTGTTTTTCCATCTGGTTGCAGCACTCTCCAGCACTGCCAATACTGTCAGTAGACCCTGATCCAAGCCGGGAGTTACCTGGCAATGTTTTCTCCACTAACCGTACTACTGCTGGTGCTGATCTACATGGGTGTGTTGTTCGCACTGGCCCAGTGGGTCGAGCATCGCATCGCCACAGGAGGTTTCCGCTTTACTTCACGCTGGCCCTACGTGCTTTCGCAAGCGGTCTTCTTTACCTCCTGGACCTACTACGGCAGTGTCGGTTTCGCCGTCCAGTCCGGTCTGCAGTTTATCGCTATCTATCTGGGCTCGATACTGGGTGCCTCCCTGGTCAGTGTGATATCGATACGGATGGTGCGCGCCAAGGAGGTGTACCGCATCACCAGCATCGCGGACTTTATCGCCACCCGCTACTCACACTCGCAGTCGATCGCAGCACTGGTCACGCTGGTCGCGCTATTTGGCCTGCTGCCCTATATCGCGCTCCAGATCAAGGCAGTGACCGACTCACTAAGTGTCATTGCCGCCGGCCAGGGGGGAGCAGCCGAGTGGAATATGGCGGGCCTGCTGGTCACTGTTCTGATGGTTCTGTTTACGATCCTGTTCGGCGTTCGCAGGCTCGACCCTACGGAACGACACCAGGGAATGATTGCTGCGCTGGCAGTAGAATGTGTGGTCAAGCTCGGCGCCATGTTGATCATCGGCACCTTTATCACCTTCCAGCTGTTCGATGGTCCCGGCGATATTTTTCAGCAACTCAGACAGACCGGCAACGGCGCGGTTCTCAGTCTCGATGCGGGCGAACATGGCCCGGCCAACTGGATAACACTGATACTGTTAGGGTTTGCCGGCTTTTTCTGCCTGCCCAGACAATTCCATGTCGCGGTGGTCGAAAACAGCGACAGCAACCACCTGCGGACGCTGATCTGGGCCATGCCTCTCTACACCCTGCTGATCAGCCTGTTCGTCATCCCGATTTCCGGTGCAGGTCTGCTGCTGGGCATTCCGGCCGAACAGGGTGATCGATTCATGCTGCTGATTCCACAATTGGCCGACAGCCAAACCCTGACCCTGCTGTCGTTTCTGGGGGGATACGCGGCCGCCACCGGCATGATCCTCATCACCACGATGACACTGGCCACCATGGCATCCAACCACCTGATACTTCCTCTGTGCGAGCGTCTTAGCCTGCTTGAAGGTTTGCGCAGTTGGGGATTGCAGCTGCGCTGGGCGATGGTCGCCCTGATCCTGGCCGGCGCCTACCTGACGGCTCTCACGCTGGGTCAATCATTCATTTTGGTGGCCATGGGGGTAATCTCCTTTGCCGCCGTTCTTCAATGCGCACCGGCCATGCTGATAGGGCTGTTCTGGCGCGGAGGCAACAGACGCGGGGCGCTCTGGGGACTCTGTTGCGGCTCTGTCCTCTGGTTCTACACTCT